>Ga0074193_1000252_pt1 | contig 97706 bp, 103 predicted proteins | sample EPASupsiteHSE605_FD_64523 | JGI IMG/M metagenome (GOLD analysis project Ga0074193, IMG submission 64523) | Bioremediated contaminated groundwater from EPA Superfund site, New Mexico - Sample HSE6-05 | ecosystem: Environmental > Aquatic > Deep subsurface > Groundwater > Contaminated ... | reverse complement strand
TTTTTTCTCATCTTCTGCAACATTTTCTTCGCTTTGTTGTTCGTTTCCCTTCCGTCTTCATGAATTCTGTCTGGTTCTTACCCCGGATTTTCTGAGCATCAAATCTTTTTCATTTCGCAATTACCTACTTTGGTTACAAGGTTGAGTTTATTATGACCACCGACCAGCGAATTATCACTGCTGTACGAACCGCGAACGGCGCTTACGTGGATGGTAGCCTGATTAAAGAACTGCTAGGCGATACCCTGTCAAGTGGATTAACAATCACTGAGTTTTACGGAGACAAAGCCTATTTCAGAAAATCAATTCTCGAAAAGATTGACGCAATGGAGGCTGAAGCCTATATACCCGTCAGTGGTTCTGCCTATCGCATTGATGAAAGCGAATTCGCCTATAACAAAGATTCGGATCAATGGTTCTGTAGCCAGGGAAATCAGACGGTCAGTCGGAAATACTATAAGCGGAAGCGCAAAGACTGTAAAAGTGGCTTTCAGGAAGGACATAATTATTACTTCGACGTGAAAATTTGCAAAAGCTGTCCGAAACATGATCAATGTGCCAAAAAGTCGGCCCGCAAAATTCTGAATATTGGGATCAACACACTGGAATTTTATGAAATCTCCCAAAGTCAGAAAACCGATGAATTCAAAGAGAAGTACAAGAAAAGAGCCAGCATTGAAGGGAAAAATGCGGAGCTCAAACGATTCCATGGACTCGGCCGGGCGAAAAGCTACGGTCTGGTTTCGATGTCCAAACAGGCGAAACTGGCAGCCATTGCAGTTAATTTAAAAAGAATAGCGGCCATCATGACCGCTAAATCTTCCTGTTTTTTTGAAATGTTCGTCAGATTTAGAATTCATTTTGTATTCTGAAAATAATTCTCCCGAATTTTATGAACCAGGCAAAAAAACAGGCCTTTTTCACAGGTCCCGGACGTTTCGTTTGTCATATTCATCATTTCACGGCCCGCTCCACCATCATCTTGCCCAGCCCCAACACTCGGCTCAATTGACGGATACTGCCACCGGTTTCCTGCTGAATCTGTCGGATCAGCTGATTTCGCTTGTCTACCGACACTTCTCCCAGATTCCGGTATTCGGGGTTCTGGCTGAGCAGATCAGTCAGTCGTTCATCTGTCCATCTCCTTTTTGAGCGGTTATCCAGACATTGATCCTGGTTTTCTTCCTCAGAAAATCGAATAAAATCTGCTTCTGTTGGAAAATAGTCTTTGATTATCCCACTATCAAGTGACGTTGCCTTTCCATGATAGGCCTGCCTGATCTGATGATAACTGCTCCACGGATATTCTTCCAATCGGGAAGCTATTCCCGCTTTTATGGGATTGCAGTGAATGTAGCGAACCACCGTCATCAGATACAAGTCGTCTTCCACGGCTTCGCTGTTGAAACGATTCTGAAAGAGATGTCCGGTTCGACCGTATTTGTTATTGTGCAATTGCACATAACCAACGGTCATCCGTTTGATGCTGGTTCCCAGTTCTTCGCCTTCTTTGATCAGCAGATGAACGTGGTTGTCCATCAGACAATAGGCATACAACTCAAAGCCGCCTATTTCTCTGGCTTTATTCAGCTTTTCCAGAAAAATTGATCGATCCGCATCATCCAGAAAAATATTACGCCCATCCAGACTTTTCAGTATTACATGGTGAACGCCGGTTGCACTTTTAATCCGGGCTTGTCTTGCCATTTCAACGTTCACCTCCTGTTTTTTTTTGCAGTATAACATGTTTTTGTCATTATGACAAACAAAACGTCCCCGTGTCATATGTTGGGAAATAGTCTTTGATTATCCCACTATCAAGTGACGTTGCCTTTCCATGATAGGCCTGCCTGATCTGATGATAACTGCTCCACGGATATTCTTCCAATCGGGAAGCTATTCCCGCTTTTATGGGATTGCAGTGAATGTAGCGAACCACCGTCATCAGATACAAGTCGTCCTCCACGGCTTCACTGTTGAAACGATTCTGAAAGAGGTGCCCGGTTCGACCGTATTTGTTATTGTGCAATTGCACATAACCAACGGTCATCCGTTTGATGCTGGTCCCCAGTTCTTCGCCTTCTCTGATCAGCAGATGAACGTGGTTGTCCATCAGACAATAGGCATACAACTCAAAGCCGCCGCTTTCTCTGGCTTTATTCAGCTTTTCCATAAAAAATGATCGATCCGCATCATCCAGAAAAATATTACGCCCATCCAGACCTTTCAGCATTACCTGATAAATGCCGGTTGCACTTTTAATCCGGGCTTGTCTTGCCATTTCAACGTTCACCTCCTGTTATTTTTTGCAGTATAACATGTTTTTGTCATTATGACAAACGAAACGTCCCTGTGTCATGCGGGTCTTCAGTTTGTTCCGAATGGTCTCATGACAAGCGAAGCATCCTCGTGTCATATTGTTAATCATCTCTCATAATTTCCTTCCTATCCCAAATCAGTTGCTCATAGTCAGTCTATATTTTTTGTCTTTCTCTTCGTTTTTCTTATCTAGTTCATTGTTTATAAAAGTCATATGCCAATAAAACTTTTGCATCAATTTTTCATCAAATTTATGCCCAATTTCTTTTTTCATCACTTCAAATCCTTCCATCAACATCTGACCACAAAAATGGCAATTAGCTAAATAATTCAAAAAATATAGTCCATCCGAATCTTTGCAAATATATTGCTCCAACTGTTTTAAATTAGTTGTTTCTTTAATAACTTTCTCATCAATGATTACTCTTGGATAATTTGCAACTTTATCCTCCAAATAATAAGCTTTTACCAGAGCTTCTCCCCATACCATAACATCATCAACGTACAGATTCCCTGTTGTTATTCCTCCTCGAAGCATCCATCCAACACTATCACTTGCCGCAAGCTCCTGAAAATGTCCTACACACATAAATAAACTTCTAATGTCTTTTTTCCTTTGTTCCTTATCTGCGGATATTCTTTTGGCAATAATGATATTATCTGAAAAAATCTTAAACTTAATATCCTTATTTTCCTCTATCTGAATCTCTTTTGTAAGATTCATAGAAAATGTGTATAAATTTATGTAGCTTGTTCATTGCCAACTCCTGTTGCTCTATCGCTTCTATACGCTTAGTTATTCCCAACAAGTCTAAATAGGCAACAATATATTCTTCTGTCTTTCTATCATAATTATCTGCATTTTGATTCACCAACATAGCAACTCTTTCTTTGTTAGCTCGTAAGTATTTGTTCTAAAATCGAGACAATTTAAGATTTGAGCTATATCGTTAGCGTCATTTTTGGGATTTCGCAGTTTATTCACATATTCGTATTCAGAGTTTCCTATTATTAAAGCTATTCTATTCATATATCCTCCCAAAATTTTTTAAGGTGTATTACGCTTATAAAACCATTACACGACACACTAGTAAAATTCACCAGAATATCTTTATGAACTCTTATCTACTAAAACTTATACGGTATCGTTAAAGCTTCTTCCAAACTCCAACCATCTTTTATTCTATCTTTAAAGATATAGCTTTTAATTCCCCAATAAGCACACATATCTTTCTCGGTGTCAAACTTCCTACCCAAATGATCAACTACCGTATTAGGATTTTTGCCTTCTAAAGCTTCTTCTAATGACCACCCATCCTTTATTCGATCATTAAAAACATACTCCTTAACACCCCAATGCAAACACATTGCAGACTTTGTTTTAAAACCCCGGTCTTGATGATCCTTAATCCTATCCGGTTGCCTATCTTCCAAAGCCTCTTCTAATGTCCAATTTTCAGAAAGTCTATCTTTAAACACATAATACTTAACACCCCAATAGTTACACATCTCTTCTTCTGATTTATAGCCTCTGCCTTTATGGTCTACTACCCTAACCGTTAAACAATCCTCTAAAGACCAATTTAGACTTCTTCGATCAAGAAAAACTGCATAACTGATATTGTATGCTGAACACATCTCTTTAACGCTCTGATAACTCTTTCCTAAATGATCCTTAACCATCTTTAAACCCTCGTTAACAGTACAACCGTCTCCACATGCCCGGTATGCGGAAACATATCCACCAACTTCACCTTCTTCACCTCATACCCCGCGGCCACAAAAAACGGCAGATCCCGGGCCAGCGATGTCGCTTTACAGGAAACGTACACAAACACCTTGGGTTTAAAATCCAGAATTTTAAAGATCGCTTTGGGATGGATGCCATCCCGGGGTGGGTCTAAAATAATCACATCAGCCGGGTCATGGAGGTTGTCCACCTCCACCATCACATCGCCAGCGATAAACTGGCAGTTGTCGAGGCCGTTCTTGGTGGCATTGGCTTTGGCGGCTTCGACCGCTGCAGCGACCAGCTCGATCCCAACCACCTTTTTAGAAACGGGCGCCAGTACCTGGGCAATGGTGCCGGTGCCACAGTACAGATCATAAATGACCTCGTTCTGTTCCTGACCGACAAAATCCCGAACGACGGAATAGAGTTTTTCCGCTCCTAAGGTATTGGTCTGGAAAAAGGAAAAACTGGTGATTTCAAAGGTCAGTCCTAAAATCTTATCTTCAATTTTGTCTTCGCCATACAGGGTTTTGGCGGTTTCGGCTTTGACCACATCGGCTACCCCATCGTTTTGGGTATGGAGAATCCCCCGGATCTGGCCAATAAGCGATAGCTCCAACAGGCATTTGACAAAGGCTGCTTCGTCCAGGGTTCCCTGGCTGGTGGTGGCCAAATTAATCAGCAGATCGCCGGTGTGTTTGCCCTTACGGACGACCAGATGTCTTAAAAAGCCTTCGTGGCTGCGTTTATGAAAATAGCTGTCTCCGGTTTGGGCAAAATAGCCCAGCACCGCCGTTTGAATCTGGTTAAAATCTTCGTCGGTAATCTGGCAGCCATCGGTTTTGACGATATTATAGAAGCTGCCCTGTTCGTGAAGTCCCAGCATCAGCGGACCATCTTTTTCGTTATCGCCAAAGGAATACTCCATCTTGTTCCGGTAACCAAAAACCTCGGGGCTGGGGACAATCCCCTCATAGGCAAATCCCGCGATCCCGGCCTGCGTAAGCAGGTTTAAGACATAGCTTTCTTTGAGCTTAAGCTGTTCTTGATAAGGCAGGTTCTGGTAGGTGCAGCCCCCGCATTTGGCAAAGACATCGCAGGCGGCGTCAATTTCATTGGGGGCTTTTTCCAGCACTTCCAGGATCCGGCCTTCATATTTTTTGCGTTTCTTGGCAATGTTCACCAATACCCGTTGACCGGGCAGACCGTTTTTCATAACGACTTTTTTTTCGCCGTGCATTCCCCAGGATTTACCCGGGAAATTAAATCCCTCTATCGTTAATTCAATTACTTCATTCTTTTTCAATTTGGACTCCTTAAATTTTTTTGTTTTATTATGTAAGGCTGTTTATCCAGCCGATATTTACTATTACGCTTTGGTCAGTTCCTGAAAATAACGGGAAACGGCAAACATCCGGGCCCCGTTGATGATCTCTTTAATGCTGATGGTGATTTCCTCGGGTGATTGCTTCATCCCGTTTTGGGCCCAGTCGATGATCATCCCCACCACCCCATAGGATAAAAATTCGGCGGTAAAAGTTTTCTTCTGGGGTGTCATTACCGGGACTGCTTCCGAATTCATTTTGCGATCACTGGCCAGGTGTTCAATCATTTCGATAAAAATTTCCTTGGTAACGGTAAACAGATAATTCTGAAATTCAGTGCCGTTGATATCTTTTAAGGTGGTTTGATAAAAATGACCATCATTTTTCATGGTCGTTAACAGCGCCAGCACCTTGCTGTCCCAGTTTTTGATGGTGAGATTCGTTCTGATCACCAGGATCGCCTCCTGATAAACAATCCAGTTGATCAGATCGTATTTATCGTGAAAATGATAATAAAAAGTCTGGCGGTTCAGGCCACACTCGGCGGTAATTTCGGCAATGGTGATTTTTTCAAAGTTTTTATTTTTTAGAATATGTTTAAAGCCCTTGGCGATGGCTTTTTTGGTTATTGATACATCGGACATGCAGACACTCCTCATGATCTTTTTGTGAATAATTATATCATTTCAGCTTGTTATGTCAAAGTGATCCGGCCCAAATAAAAAGAACCCCGCATATTGATATGCAGAGCTCTTTCGATCTTGGTCATTTTAAAATAATTGGTCGGAGTTCAGTTCAGCTTTAACGGTCACATCTTCTTTCTCGGCCTTCTTTTTCTTAATCATGGTCAGGAAGATCGTGGCGGCAAAGAACACCACCAGATAGATAACCAGAATCAGGAAGCTGTGCCAGAAATCGCCGGAGATCGCTCCGGTAATCGTATCCTTAAACACCACCACTGAATAGGTCATCGGCATAAAGGGATAAAGCACCTGGAAAAACTTTGGCACCGTTTCGATCGGGAAAGTGCCACCGCAGGAGGTCAGCTGCAGAATCAGCAGCGTCAGCGCCACGAATTTCCCGGCATCACCCATGTGGATAATACAGAACTGGACAATCGCCAGGAAAGTCATCGAGACCAGACAAACTGAAACAAAGTACAGGCCGGTATGGGCGATTTCCAGCCCTAAGGCATATTTAATGATGCTGCCCAGCAGCAGCGCCTGGGCCAGACCCAATAGCAGATAAATAAAGCTGCGGGCGGTCTTATCGCTGCTTTCCCGGGACAGGATCTTGAATTTCTGATCGGCATCAAAATAAATCCCGAAGAAAATAATCAGACCACCAACCCATAGCGACAGGGACATAAAATAGGGCGAAAAGTAGGTACCATAATTGGCAATCGGGTCGATGACCTCATCGTCCACCGTTACCGGCTCGCTGACATAGGTACCCAAACCATTTAATTTGGCGGTGTCGGCATTGGCATCATTGACGGCGGTCGTAACGCCGTTCTGAGCGGTGGTGATACCGGTGCCCAGCTGCTGCTGACCAGTGACCAGGGTCGTGGCACCACTAGCCAGGGTGTTGGCACCATCGGCCAGGGTATAAACCCCATTGGTCAGGGTGGTGGCCCCGTTTGACAAAGCAGTCGCGCCGTTTGTCAGTGATGAGGCGCCATCTGAAACTGCACTGGCTCCGGATGAAATACTATCGGCAGCATTGTTTAATTGACCGGCGGCGGCACTGACGGTGGCAATCCCATCATCAAGATTGCTGGTTCCGGCGGCTAATGCCTGGGTGCCAGCGGCGATGGCATCGGATGCCCCACTAAGTTGACTACCAGCCGCTTCCAATTGGGCAATGCTCTCGGCATTATCGCTGGAGGCCATATTCGAAATAAAGGCGGCAAATTGGGGATCGTCCATCAGCTCGGGATGTTCACCGACAAAGCTCGAGATAAAGGCGGAGGTCTGGTTGACGTTACCAATCAGCGTATCAACACCGGCGGTATAGCCCTGAATCCCCTGATTCAACTGCTCGGTTCCGGCCGCCAGGGTGGTGGCACCATCACTGACCTGAGCTGAACCACTTTTGAGAATGCTGATACCATCGTTAAAATCAGAAAATTTGGCAGCAAATTCTGATGTTCCGGCGGCCAGAGTTTGAGTGCCATCGGCCAGGGTCTCGCTGCCGGCGGCGAGCGCCTGAGTGCCGGAGGCCAGAGTTTCCGAACCGGATGCCAATTCCTGAGAACCGGCGGCCAGCGAATAAGTGCCATTGGCTAAGGTCTGAGAGCCACTTAGCAATTGTGCCGAGCCGCTGGAAAGCTGGGTTAAGCCATCATTAAGGGTGCCCAGCTGACCGGGCACCTTGGCGACTTGATCGGTCAGATTATTGACGATTTCGCCAGAAATGCTTTCTCGTAAGCTGGTTTCCATTTGCATTTCAGCTTTCCCTAAGATCTGACTGGCCAGATAATTTCGTTTTTCGTTGGGCGAAAAAATAATGCTGGCGGTTTGTTTATTGACCGTCGCTGCCGAGGCAATATTGTTAGAGAAATTCTGGGGGACTATGATCACAGCGTAGTAATCATCTGCTTCAGTGCCGGCTTTGCCAGTGGCCTCGTCGGTTATCACATACTTAAAGCTGCCATCCTTGATCAGTTTATCGAGAAATTCGTCACCCAGATTTCGCTGTTGATTATTGATGGTGGCGCCCGCATCGTTATTGACTAATGCCACGGGCAGATTATTCAGTTTTGAGTAGGGATCCCAAAAGGCGCTGAGATAGAAAAAACTATACATAAGTGGTATAATAATAACCCCGATAATGACAATGAATCGTACCGTATTGGCTTTGTTAACTATTTTTTTATTCATTTTTCGCTCCTTTCGCTTGCTTTAAGGAGTATAGCACTGGGATCTCAGTTTGTAATTGTACGATTATCCGAACTTGTCCGAAATCCCGACAAATCGAGCCATTTGTCCGAAAATGAAAACGGTCTCCTTATTTTTTGTTAAGGTTAAAACCTTCGTTTTCACCACTATCCCAGCATTTTTTAAGGGTATCCATAATAACCATAACAAAACCGTGCTATTTTGGGTATAATATCACTAGATTAATCGTCAAATTTCAGGCAGGAGTTTTAAATTGAATATTCTTTCCCTTTTATCCTTTACCGTTTTTATATTATTTTTGCTTCTGGGCATTTATTGTCTGCGGTTAAACAAACGCCAGCCGTTGAACCAATTTGCCTTTATCGAATGTCTGACGCTCTCGGTCTGGGCTTTTGCCTATACCTTTTTTTATCCTGCTCCTAATCCCGACGCGGCCATGTATTGGCACCGCCTCGGCTGCATCGGTGGCAGCCTTTTTCCGCCCTTTGCCGTTTATTTTTTCCTTATTTTAAGTAAACGCGAGCATTACCTGTCCCGATTCGAGCTAAAAATCCTGTTTTATGCTATTCCCATCCTGATCCTAATCAAAAATCTCACTGGTGATGCCACCATTCTGGCCACTGGTTTTGTGCCGTCCACTTCGGGTCTCGGCTGGACTTATGTCAACAGTATTGGCAATATCTGGACCTGGATTTATGTGCTGTATCTGGCTATTTACTTTTCATTTGGCTTTTACCTGCTTCTTCAGTGGCGCAACGAATCCCCCTATCAGATGCAAAAAAAACAGGCCCTAACTATTGTTATCATCGATACCATTGTGCTCATCTTCGGTGTGACCTCGGAAGTTCTGTTACCAATGGTTACCCCTTTTTTACCACCAATGGCAAATCTGGGGACCTCTCTGTTTGCAGTGGGATTTTTTTACCTGGTCAACGATCATCAGCTTTTTTCCTTTTCGACCACGGCATCGTCGGACGTGATTCTCGATACGGTTATGGATCCCGTTTTGCTGCTTGATGAAAAGGGCAAAATCCTGCGTTATAATCTGGCCTACCTGTTTGACTTTAAAATACGACGAGACCCAGCTTCTGGGCAAAGATTTAAATATGCTTTTACTCTCCCAACAATACAACCGGGACAATCTGGAGCTATTGCGTGCCCATAATAAAATCGAAAGTCGGGAGACTGATCTGATCACCTCTGATGGTAACGCCATCCATGCCATCATCTCCGCCGCCGTGGCAAGTGACAGCATTGATGGTTTTATGGGCATCGTCGTTACCTTTCACGACATCACCCTGAGAAAAATAACCGAGCTGGAATTACTGAAGAGCCGTGAAAACTATAAGCAACTGGCTGACGAGCTCTATCTTCTGGCTAATTACGATACGCTGACGCACTTGCCCAATCGCCGGATGTTTTTCAGCCGGCTCAAGGATCTCAGTACCCAATACCCCACCAGTGCCCGCGATTTTTCAGTGATCTTTCTGGATCTGAATAACTTCAAGATCATCAATGACAATTATGGCCATGATATCGGTGATCAGGTCCTGATCCAGACGGCTCAGCGGCTGGAAACCCTAAAACGACCGGAACTACTAATCTCACGAATGGGTGGCGACGAATTTACCATCATTATTCCTGATGTCATTTCCGCCGCTGAGGTTTTTGACATGATCGTAAGTATTAAAGCAGCCTTCACCACACCAATTAACATCAATGGTCTTGATTTTGATCTTTCCGTTTCTGCCGGCTTTGCATTATTCAGTCAAGCTGGTTTCAATTCGAATCACCTTATTCGTCTGGCCGATCAGATGATGTATCGGGATAAAAGAACGGCCCGGCCTTAAACGCACAAGGCCGTTTAAGGTCATAAAATAATTATTAAAAAGGAGCTTGTGAATTGAATATCCTGTCATTGCTTTCATTTTCAGTGTTTATTTTTTATTCCATTTTGGCTCTGCATTCGTTCAAACAGGGGGCCAATGATACATTGCACACACTGGCCATCCTTGCCAATGTATCGCTGGCGCTCTGGGCTTTTTGCTATACCTTTATTTATGGGGCACCGACGGCAGCTGCCGCTTTTTTCTGGCATCGGGCCGGGTCCATCGGCTGGAGTCTGTTTCCCGTTTTTGTTTGCCACGTATTGTTAGTGCTGACCGGAAATACCGGTTTTCTGAAAAAAAAATGGCAGCTCGTTTTATTTTACAGTCTCCCGATGATAATTTTGATTAAGAACCTTATTTCTGAAACAACCTGTGTCGCCCTGAATTTTGTCCCCAGTCTGACCAATTTGGGCTGGAGCTATTTCAATAAACCGTCAAATACCTGGACCTGGATTTATGTGCTCTACCTGATCCTCTACATTGGCGGCGCCTTGTATTTTGTGAATAAATGGCAAACTGCGTCAGCCTATGCCAATGAAAAAAAACAAGGCTTATTTTTTATCGCAGTCATTACCTTTCTGCTTATTTTGGGCCAATTTACCGATATCATCCTGCCTTTTTTGGCGCCGCTTCTACCGCCTTTATCAAATATCCTGATCGTCCTCTTTGTGATTGGCTTCTTTTTTCTGGCCGAACGTTATCAGATGTTTAAATTTTCTAAAATTGCCTCATCTGATATTATTCTCAACACCATTATGGATCCGGTTCTTCTTTTGGACGATCATTTTGATATTCTAAAGGTAAATCATGCCACCAATATGATCCTGGGCTATCCTGAAGACCAGTTGATTGGAAATCCCATTCACCTTTTATTTAAGGATCTTGCGAAAATTGACCACCTGTTGAAATTGATCACGATCAATAAAAAATTGAAAAATTATGAAATTGATTTGCAGAGCTCATCCGGGTGTATGATTAATACAGCTTTATCCGCATCCATTTTAGAAGATCGGGAACGCGGTTTTAATGGGATCATCCTTACTTTTCATGACATTACCATGCGTAAAAAAACCGCCGATGCGCTTTTCAGAAGCAAAGAAAAATATCGTACCAAGGCCGATGAGCTGTTTATAATGGCTAACTATGACGTCTTGACCCAATTACCAAACCGGCGCTTTTTTTTCAATAAGCTTGCCGAATTTCAGGACCTTTACCGCGCTACTGCTAATGATTTTTCGGTGATTTTTATGGACTTGAACGGTTTTAAATCCGTTAATGATGCTTTTGGCCATGATGTGGGGGATCAGGTTCTGATTCAAGCTGCCCAGCGACTGGAAAAATCAAAAGCTGAGAACGAATTCTTATCCCGTATTGGCGGTGATGAATTTACCCTCATTATTCCTGGCATAACATCCGAAGAGGCCGTTACAAATCGAGTCCGGGCAATCAAGGCTGCCTTTAATCAGCCTGTCAGGCTGAATGAACTGAGCTCAGATCTTTCCATCTCTGCCGGTTATGCTTTATTCAGTACTGCTGAGGATAATATCGATACCCTTGTTCACAATGCTGATCTAATGATGTATGAGGATAAACGACATTCATGTGAATCGAACGACATATTTTAAAACTCTTTTAAAATATGTTCAGATTTTTTTATAAAACCACCAAAAAAAGGCCACCTCTTAAAACGAAGTGGCCCTTTTTTATACTTTTTTAATCTTTTATATTAACCGACATAATAATTCAGCTTATCCAGCAAAACGCTTTTTGACTGGAGCCCGACGATGGTTTCCACCACTTCGCCATTTTTGAAAATCTTCATGGTTGGCACACTCATCACCCGGTATTGCTGCGCAAGGGTCTGGGTTTGATCGATATCGACCTTATAAACACTTGCCTTGTCCTTTAACTGCTCTGCCACTTCTTCCAAAACGGGAGCCAATGCTTTACATGGGCCGCACCAAGTGGCAAAAAAATCTACCAGGACAACGCCTTCTCCTTTTAACACCAGATTATCAAACTCTGTTTGATCGATTATTTTTGCCATTTTTGTATCTCCTTTATTTTAAAATTTTTATCTAATTCTTCGCCATCGGCGTATTTATTTTTTCTGCGATTTCATCCAGTTCTTCCAGGCACTTCTTGTTATCCAGTACCGGCAGCTCATCAGTATGGGAAAACTGGACAAAGCCAATCTCATCACAGCTGAGGGTTTTTTTGTACCATTCCAGGGTGTTATCCACCGCCTGGAACTGCCGCGGATAATAAGGCGCCCCACCAACACCGATGATCAGAATTTTTTTCTTTTTGATGCCTGACTTATCCTTAAGGTTATAAATCATCTGGGTCCGGTCAATCAGCGCTTTTATTTTTGATGGAAAGGCACTGAAATAAACTGGACTGGCCACAATCAGCAAATCGCAGGTTTCCATTTTCTGATAAATCCCGGTCATCGCGTCTTCAATGACACATTCCCCCTGATGAGGAATACAATGATCACAGGCGATACAAGCCTGAACGTCTATCTTATTGACATTATATTCAGATAATTCGTGTTCAACTTTAAGTTTACTGATAAAATAGTCGATGGCCTTCTGTGTATTCTGACCATTCCGATGGCTTCCCATAATTGCTACAATTTCCATTGATATTTCCTTTCCTGATGGATCCTTTAGTTATTTAGGAATATTATACCCGATTTATTGCAGCATTAACAATATCTAATTCTCAGATGGAGAATCTTCAAAATTTACTGGTAAGTTTTTTTCAAAAAAGAAAAAAACCGAAGCCGTGTGAAAAGCGTTCGGTTTTTTCTAAAAACTTTGAAAGAGGGTAACTTGTTATGGCTAAATAATACCCTACTTCCCTTAAGTTTTCCTTAAAGCTATTATATTTTGACCTGTTTTTTTAAGGTTTCATGGAATTTCCCCGTACATTGGATCTTTGCACAACAAATTTTTCCCTGTTCTTCATATTGAATCACATATTTTCGTTTCCCATCCATATTTGTCAACGTGTAGTTGCGCATTAGCCCGTCGACATTTTTTGCTTCTTCGATTGGTAGAATCTTCTTAATGTCATCCGTTTTTACTTCAAATACGGTTTTTTTCCAAAAAAATATTTTTCGTTCAATAATTAATCGGTCATGGGTGATGACCATTTCGTAAGCGGTGGTAATATAACGCAGCGAAATTAAAAACCCGCCCATCATAATAACCAGGCTGATCACACCAACAATTGTTTTTAACCGATAATCTTCCAGGGTATTGGCAAACTGATTATATAGTAGCGTATATCCAACTACCACCACCATTATTATTCCCAGAGTAGTAATACTGATTTGTTTGCTTTCAAGGGTTTCCCGTGCTTTAACTGCCATATATCCTCCATGTTTCTGTAGTCATTTTCATTATAACCGATTGATCCCATAAAAAAAAGAGCTAAAGCTCTTTTTTGACTGGTGTTTTCTAGTCTTCTGGCGAAAAATCTTCTTTTCCAACGCCACATAAAGGGCAAACCCAATCGTCAGGAATATCTTCAAACGCTGTTCCCGGACTAACACCACTGTCGGGATCCCCCACCTCGGGATCATAAACATAACCACAAATATCGCATACGTATTTCTGCATTTCTTCCTCCTCCAGATCTCATCTGTCACTAATTTTATTTCTTGAATATATTTTTACCCCTGTATTTAATAATCTAACACCCTTTTAAAAATATAAAATGAATTTACTAAAAGATCAGTTTTTTAGGTTACGACATGTTAAAGGCACCTTCCAGAAAATCTGAAAGGTGCCTTTTCTCAATACTTGTAACTAGTCTTGAACAATTGCTTCTACTGGACATTGTTCTGCGCAAGTACCGCAGTCAGTACATTTAACTGCATCGATAACATAGATATCGCCTTCAGCAATTGCTTCTACTGGACATTCATCCACGCATGAGCCACAAGCAATACATTCGTCTGTAATTTTATAAGCCATCTAAAAAACCCTCCTTTTAGCATTAACAACATATTTATTATATCCTTTTTTGTTATGAAATCAAGATGATTATTTGTCTTTTTTGACTTTTTCGAATTTTTTTACTTCTATTTCTTCCAGACAATATTTTTTTACCTCAGTTTCATCCTTATTCACCTGAATTTTAACGAAAACGGTTTCTTCCAGAATGCTTAACTTGAATACTTCACCCTCACCGTCGGCGGTGATAACTCTTTGTCCCACCTTGGGCAATTTTTTAGAAACTTCTTCATAAAATTCCTGTTCATAGGTCAGGCAACATAAAAGCCGACCACAGATCCCTGAAATCTTAGTAGAATTAAGGGAAAGATTTTGTTCCTTGGCCATTTTAATCGATACCGGGGTAAAATCACCCAGCCACTGGGCACAACAAGTGGTTCGCCCGCAGACTCCCAACCCTTTGAATATCTTGGCCTCGTCCCGAACCCCGATTTGTCTGAGTTCAATCCGGACCTTAAAGATGGAAGCCAGGTCCTTGACCAGCTCTCTAAAATCGACCCGACCTTCGGCGGTAAAATAAAAGATCGCCTTTTTCTGATCAAAGGTGTACTCCACATCAATGAGTTTCATTTCCAGCTTATGTTTTTTTGCCTTGGTAATAAAAATCTCTTTGGCATCCTGTTCATTTTGCTTAAGTTTATTAAACTCCATGGTGTCTGTTTCTGTCGCTTTACGGATCACCGGTTTTACCGGAGCCACCATTTCTTCTTCATCCACAACTCTGGCAGTCAAAGCGATTTCGCCATACTCAATGCCTCTGACGGTTTCCACAATAACCGGATCAAACTGTTCAAACTCAATATCCAGGGGATCAAAATAATATATTTTGCCCACTTTTTTAAATCGTACGCCGACGACTGATTTTCCCATTGGATTTATCCTTTCTGAATTTTCATTATCTTAATGAAACACTTTTCCCATTGTAATCTTAAATTAACATTATATTGTATCGCAGCCATCATTTCAAATAAAGTTTTGATAATGGCCTGATTTTTTTCATTTTCCAGCAATTGATGGTAGGCCCGGTGGGCCGGATTCGGCTCCCCATGATGGGGCAGCGGATGACCTTCCAGCAGTAGATTGACCTCATAAAACCAGTGAATAAAAAACTCCAGGATCTCCTGACTGGTGGCCTTATCTTTAGATAAAACCTCGGCCAGGGTAAAGACCTTGATTTCATCCCCTTTTAAGAGGCTGTAAAGCTCCCGGAGATAATGGGTTCTTTCTTTTTGGATCTCGCTGTTATTCAGAAGATATAAGGCCATTCCCGGGGATCCCCCGGATGCCCGCACGGCTTCGGCCACCGCTGTTTTATCAAACTCGGTTTCCCCAAAAATGATTGCCTCAGTATCCACAATACGCAACGGCTGAAAATGATAGCTCTGACAGCGGGATCGGATTGTCGGTAAAATGGACTGGGTTTGACTGGTGATAAGTATAAAAATATTATAGCTGAGCGGCTCTTCCAACGACTTTAACAGGCTGTTCTGGGCCTCTGGCGTCATTCTTTCGGCCCCATCAATAATATTAATCCGCCAATTTCCCGAGTAGGGTTTAATCGACAGCTCACTGATCATTTCCCGAACCTGACTGATCTTAATGCTGGCTTCTCCGGCTTTGGGATCAATAATTTTGACATCCGGATAGTTTTGATGATCAATCTGAATACAGACTGGACAATGACCGCAGCCCTTGTTGGTCTGATCCTGACATATCAGTGCTTTGGCAAATTCCCGGGCGGTTTTCTTTTTCCCGATGCCATCGATTCCTGAAAAGAGGTAAGCATGGCTTACCTCTCTGGTATTTATTTCTTTTGCAAGATGATTTGTGATGGTTTGATGACCCTGTATCTTTTCAAACATTATTTTCCTCTCAAAGGCAGCGGTTAATTGGGTTTGTTCTTTTTATTTTCGCTATCATCGTTGTCATCCCAATCATCCGTATCCAGTCCCAGCTCCGCATCCAATTCGGCGCTGAATTCTTCATAGTCCAGTAGTTTGGCGGCATCTTCGTAATCGCTGTCTTTAACAAAAACCTCAATATGGGCTGGTGTAAAATTGCCCATGAAGATGCTGCGGATCGGGCCGCCAAATCCTTTTTCTTTGGTGATTACCTGAATCCCATTGGCATTGAGATAATTCTTAAGCAGAATAAAATCCATATCTGAGTCGGCCATGGTTAAATAGGTATATTGATTTTCAATCATTTGATTTACGCTCCTTTATGCATTCCCAGATTTCCTCATGGATGCTTTCGATACTTCGCAATTGGTTATTTTGAACACAATTTATTTCTGTCCATCCGTATTCTGCCACCAGCGTCAAGGCACTGTGGTAGGAATCCCGGAGATGTGCGGGGCTGCTTTCATGAATGTCTTTTTGCTGTTTTCCGGTTATTTTGTTATTCCGGTTTTTGATCAGCTGCTGGTTGATTTCCGGGGGGATATTCAGAAAAAACACCCGATCCGGAATCGGCAGACCATAGAGATTAAATTCAAAATCCCACAACCAGTCAAGAAAACGTTTCCGTTCTTCAGGATCCTTTATTTTTCCCGCCTGGTGGACCATATTAGAGGTGGTATAGCGATCTACCAGCACCAGTCCCCCCTGCCTAAGAAAGTCCTCGTAATCTTCCTTATAGGAGGCATAACGGTCTGCTGCATAAAAGGTGGACGCAATATATGGGCTGATGGTCCCGGGATCTTTCCCGAAGGCCCCTTCCAGGTATAATTTTACCATGGCTGAAGATTTTTTGTCATAGCGGGGGTAAGAAATTTTCATGACTTTCTCCCCTGCTTTCACCAGCCGGTCATAGAGCAGTTGGGTTTGGGTCTGTTTCCCGCTGCCATCCACCCCTTCAATGACGATCAGTTGTCCCTGATGATTCTTTTCCATGATTACCGGCTCCTTTTTTATAATCGTTACTGCTCTTTTTGCATCGATCCCCACAACCGCCACCTGGTGATCCAGCAGATCGTTTAAATAAACTGCCATTTCCGGGCTGATCCGGCTGCCGGGAAGTAACACCGGGATGCCCGGGGGATAAGGGATAATAAAATCCCCGACCAGCTGACCCACGGCCATATCCAGCGCCATCTTGACCCGGCATTCTGAAGCCAGGGCCTCCCACAGCGGCATTTCGGTTTGCACCGCGGCGGTAAAATCGATATGCTCCCACAGCCGTAATGGGGTCTTTGGTTCTTTTTCTTTTTCTGCAACTGAATCCAGCTTGATCGTTTTATTTATATCACAGATAGCTTGGGTTATTCTTGTTAAATCAGCCCGGGTTGTTCCCATCCCGGTCATCGCCAGAACGTAATTAGCTCCAGACATTTCGCATTGAATCCCATATTTTGCGGACAGCTGGGCAGCCACTTCGGTTCCGGTGATGCCCCGGGTCTGAAAAAGCCACTTGCTGCGATCATAACCATGATCCGGGTCGGCTCCGTCATACAGAATGATCGGTTCCTGACTGTTCTGATTCTGGCAGAATTCCCGATGGGCCGCCACAATCGTATTAAAAATAATTTCGCCCTTTTCATAAGCGGCGTCCACGGCCTCTTCCACCGAGATCATCAGCGGATAGCTGGGTGACGAGCTTTGCAGCAGGCTGAGAAAGGATTTGATCTTTTGCCGATCCACCAGGCGGCCCTGAAAATGGATCAGCGAGCTTTGGGTCAGGGACCCCAGTATTTTATGGGTACTCTGAATCACCACATCGGCGCCGGCTGACAGGGCATCCAGCGGCAGTTTGTCACTAAAGCGCAGATGGGCGCCATGGGCTTCATCGACAATTAAGAATTTTCCCTGATCATGAAGGGTTTCGGCTATTTTCGCGATGTCGCTGGTGGTGCCGTAATAGCTGGGGTTGGTCAGAATCATCCCCCCGATTTTGGGGTTTTCAGCCAGCGCCTGGTGGACCGATGCGACGCTGATCGATTTAGCAAAGCCCATTCTTCCGTCAATTTCCGGGGTAATAAAAACCCCTTCACTGCGCCCCAGCCCCAACGCTCCGAAGACCGCCCGATGACAATTAATCGGCACCAGCAACTGCGCTCCCGGGTCACAACTGCCCAGGATGGCACTGTGAATACCGGTGGTGGTGCCGTTGACGAGAATGGCCGCTTCATCACTTTGATAGATCGCAGCCAGTTTGTTCTGGGCCTGGGCAATAATCCCCTGGGCATCGTGGAGGTTATCGGCACCGGGTATTTCAGTGATATCATAGTTATATAAGGCAAAGGCTTCACCCCGGCCCTTATGTCCGGGCATATGAAACCGGCACTGGTTGTGATTGTTAATGTTATTGAGTTCGTTTTTGATGATACTCTTTTTTATATCCATCTTTTTCATGCCTCTATTTTAACACAACCGCTTACCTTTAAACTGAGAAATTTAACTTTTATCCTTTTAACTTCTTGGGAATTATTATATAATGATTGCGCAAATATAATTATGAGGTGAATAGAAAAATGTCCAGTGAAAAAATTATTAATATCAATATGGAAAATTTCGAAACCGAAATTTTATCCTATAATGGAGCTGTCATGGTAGATTTTTGGGCAGAATGGTGTGGCCCTTGTAAAGCCTTGTCCCCAACAATAGATGAAATTTCTCAGGAGCTGGGAGCTGATATGAAGGTTTGTAAAATCAATGTCGATGAAAACCAGACCCTGGCCCAGCAATTCCGGGTGATGAGCATCCCCACGGTGGTTTTCTTTAAAAACGGTGAGGCCGTGAACCGCTTTGTCGGCGTTCGTGAAAAAAATGAATATATCGATACGATGAAGAGCCTGTAATCCTGGCCCTTTAAAAAAGTCTAAACAGATTTATAAATCTGTTTAGACTTTTTTTATTTACGATATTTTATTTGTCTTATTTTGGCGCGTCAATTACGAAACTTTTCCGCCGGAGGGAATCCCATCGACGGTGACCAGGGACAATTTTTTGCCTTTGGTAGCGGCCAGAATCATGCCATTGGATTCCAGTCCCCGGAGGTTGACCGGCTTCAGGTTGGCGACCAGAATGACGGTTTTGCCGACCAAGTCTGCCGGGGCATAGTATTTGGCAATACCGGATACCACCTGACGTTTTTCCTGGCCGACCAGCAGCTGTAAGACCAGCAGGCGATCGGCATCCGGATGGGGTTCACAGGCGACCACCTCGGCCACCCGCAGCTGTACCTTGGCAAAATCGTCAATGGTAATCAGGCCTTCCGGCAGTTCTTCCGAACTTACGCTGTCGTTTTCTTTTTTTGCTTGCTCCGTTTTTGCTTTTGTTTCTTTAACTGGCTGTTCTGCTTTCTTTTCCAGCTCAATCCGCGGGAACAAAGCCTCGCAGCGTTCGATCTTGAGGCCTTCCGGATAGCCGCCAAATTTCTGGATGCTGTCCCAGGTTAAACAATCCGCGGGACATTTTAATTGTTCGCCGATTTTTCGGGCGGTTTCCGGCATCGCCGCCGAAATCAGCACCGTGACAATCCGCAGCGATTCGGTCAGGTTATACATAACCTGGGCCAGGCGAGCCTTTTTTTCGGGGCTTTTTCCCAGGACCCAGGGTTGGGTTTCATCAATATATTTATTGGAACGGGAAACCAGCTTCCAGATTTCTTCCAGCGCCCGGCTGAAATCCAGCTTGTCCATGTAATCACTGACGATTCCGGGGGTTTTTTCGGCCAGGTCGATAATCTCACTGTCGATTTCTTCTTTTTCCCGTTGATTGGGAATAATTCCGCCAAAATATTTATCGGTCATCGCCAGCGTCCGGCTGAGCAGGTTGCCGAGGTCATTGGCCAGGTCGGAGTTGATGTGGCTGACCAGCAGGTCTTCGTTATAAACACCGTCGGAACCATAGCTCATTTCCCGCAGCACATGATAGCGCAGCGCATCGACGCCATATTTATCCACTAATACCACCGGATCGACCACATTACCCACCGATTTGGACATTTTTCCGCCTTTTAACAAGATCCAGCCGTGACCGTAAACCTGTTTAGGCAGCGGTAATTTTAACGCCATCAGGATAATTGGCCAGTAAATGGTATGGAAGCGGATAATATCTTTGCCAACCAGATGGACATCGGCGGGCCAGTATTTTTCCATCAGATCAGGCTTATCATTGAGGTAGCCCAGGGCTGAAATATAGTTGGGCAGGGCGTCAATCCACACATAGACGACATGTCCGGGATCAAAATCGACCGGTACCCCCCAGGTGAAAGAGGTTCGGGAGACGCATAAATCCTGGAGGCCCGGTTTAATAAAATTATTGACCATTTCATTTTTTCGGGATTCCGGCTGGATGAAATGGGGGTTGTCTTCAATGTATTTCATCAGGTCATCGGCATATTTTGACATTTTAAAGAAGTAGGCTTCTTCGGCGGCTTTTTCCACCGGTCGGCCACAGTCCGGACAGTTGCCGTCAACTAATTGACTTTCGGTCCAGAAGGATTCACAAGGAGTGCAGTACCAGCCTTCGTAGTTGGATTTGTAAATATCACCCTGATCATAAAGCTGCTTAAAAATTCGTTGAATGGTTTTTTCATGTTCGGGGTCAGTGGTCCTTATAAACTGATCATAGCTGATGTTCATGGTATCCCAGAGATTTTTGATCCCGGTGACAATCCCATCCACATAGGCCTGGGGCGCAACCCCAGCGGCTTCGGCCACCTTCTGAATTTTTTGGCCGTGTTCATCGGTACCGGTTAAAAAGTAGGTATCATAACCCTGCAGTTTCTTAAACCGGGTAATCGTATCCGCCGCCACGGTGGTGTAGGTATGACCGATATGCAGGTTTCCACTGGGATAATAAATGGGGGTGGTAATATAAAATGTTTTTTCTGACATAAATTTCTCCTTAATTCCAGTTTTTACAGACTTTATCGTTTTACCGCGTTATAAACATCCCGCCTTGAAATATTTCGGTCTTTGGCTACGGCTTTCATGGCTTCTTTTTCCGGCAGTCCCGTATTTAAATAATATTCCAGATGTTCTTCGAGGCTCAGGCTTTCCAGTTCCAGACCGGCTGCGGCGTTGCCTTCGTCGGCGGTCCGGCCTTCAACACAGAGCACGTACTCGCCCCGGGGGGACTGTTCCTGATAATAGTGAAGATGTTCGCCGATGGTGCCATAGCGGGTCTCCTCATAGCGTTTGGTAATTTCTCTTGAAATGCTCATCTGCCGATGGCCCAAGCCATGCTGATCAAGAATTTCCAGGGTTTTCGGTAACCGGTGCGGCGATTCGTATAGGACGACGGTAAACTCTGATGCTTCGATTCGTTTTAATCCTTCTTTAACGGCTTTGTTTTCTTTACCTAAAAAGCCGAGAAACAAAAAGGAACGGGTATCCAGTCCCGACAGCACCAGACCGCAGAGCCCGGCGTTAGGACCGGGAACCACCTCCAGGGCAATGTCATTGGCAACGCAGTTTTTTACCAGCACCGATCCCGGGTCGGAAATCAGCGGCATCCCGGCATCGGAGATCAGGGCGATATTCTGGCCCTGCTTCAGCAGCTCAATGAGTCCTTCACTGGACTGCTGTTCGTTATGCTGATGATAGGCCACCATCTTTTTAGAAATTTCAAAGTGATTGAGCAGCTTAATCGAATGCCGGGTGTCTTCGGCGGCGATCAGATCAACCTCCTGCAAGACCCTTAATCCGCGAATGCTCATATCATCCAGATTCCCAATCGGGGTACCGACTATATATAGTTTTCCGGACATCTATTCGTTATAGAGGTTTCTGGCCACATACACCCCATTGGCGGATGCCTGCATCAACCCTCGGGTGACTCCGGCGCCGTCACCCAGCACATAGAGATTCTTGATGCTGGACTGGAAGTTTTTATCAACAGTTACCTTGTTGGAATAGAACTTGACCTCGACCCCGTAGAGCAGGGTTTCGTCACTGGCCAGACCGGGCGACACATGATCCAGGGCCTGAATCATTTCATCAATGTCCTTCATGATCCGGTAGGGTAAGACTAAACAAAGATCGCCCGGTACCGCATCGATTAAGGTGGGACGGATATTATTGCGCATCAACCGCTCCTGGGTGGTGCGGCGGCCTCTTAAAAAATCACCGTAGCGCTGCACCATGATCTTGTTGCCAGTCAGCATATTTCCCAATCCGGCAATGTGCTTGCCGTAGGCGACGGCTTCCTTAAAGGGTTCGGTAAAGCTCTTGGAGACCAACAGCGCAAAATTGGTATTATGGGTTTTTAATTTATCAGATTTGTAGCTGTGACCGTTGACCACCGCCAGTTGGTTATCATAATATTCGGTCGACACGACACCCCCGGGGTTGGAACAGAAGGTCCGGACACTGTCATCAAAGGTGGGCGTATAATAGACCAGTTTGCCTTCGTAAAGGGCATCGTTGATTTCCTGCATGACCTCGTTGCGGGTTTCCAGACGAATCCCGATATCGATTTTTCCGACCTTGGTTTCTACCTTGTATGCTTCGCACATGCTGGTAAACCATTCCGAGCCATCCCGGCCCACGGCCACCAGCACCTTGTCAGCCCGATAGGTTTCACCCTTGGCCACCACGCCGACCACGGCATCGTCCTCGACCACCAGGCTTTGCACTGGGGTCCGGAATTTAATATCGATACCCAGATCGTTGATTAAGTAGTCCTGAATCCGCTGATAAATGGTATAACCCACCTCGGTGCCCATATGACGGACCGGGCATTCAATCAGTTTCAGATTGCTCTGGATCGCTTTGGTGCGGATGTCCCGGATCTTGTCGGGATTATCCAGGCCATGGACCCGTTTATCGGCGCCAAATTCGATATAGAGGTCATCGACATATTTAATCAGATCGACGGTGGTGTTATAGCCGATATATTCCGGCAATTCGCCGCCGACATCTGGTGAAAGTGACAGCTTGCCGTCAGAATAGGCCCCCGCTCCAGCAAAACCGGTGGTAATATTACAGGGTTTACAGCCAATGCAGACATTGGTCTGGCGTTTGGGACAGATCCGTTTTTCAATCGAATTGCCCTTTTCCAGCATCAGTATCTTGAGTTCGTTATTTTTTTTAGCCAGTTCCATGGCCGCGAAAATACCGCCTGGTCCAGCCCCGATGATTATCACATCATATTTCATTTTATTCTTCCTTTATGCAAACGCATCCGGGCCGTAGTCATCTTCATTATAACCCACAGCCAGATCGTTGAATTTTGTATATTCGGGAATCCATGCCAGGCGAACGGTTCCCGTTGGACCGTTACGTTGCTTGGCAATAATTACCTCAGATAGATTTTTTAATTCCGGGTTTTTATCATAATAAAATTCCCGGTACAACAGCATGATTACATCGGCATCCTGCTCGATCGAACCGGACTCACGCAAATCCGACATCACCGGATGATGATCGGTTCGGGCATCCGGGGCTCGACTGAGCTGGGATAAGGCGATAACCGGGGCTTCCATTTCCCTGGCCAGGGCTTTCAGACCCCGGGACATTTCGGAAATTTCATTTTGCCGGTTTTCGCTGCGGCTGCCGCCACTCATCAACTGCAGGTAGTCAATCACAATCAGATCCAGGGCTTTTTCAGTTTTTAGCCGCCGGCATTTGGAGCGAACTTCAGAAACCGTGATCCCCGGGGTATCATCAATAAAAATGCTGGCGCCATAGAGGGTATTGTAACCTACCACCATCCGCTCCCAGTCTTCCTTGCTGAGGTTACCGGTTCTGACGTTATTACTGTCGACCAATGAGGCGGCACAAAGCATTCGCTGAACCAGCTGTTCCTTGGACATTTCGAGACTGAAAATAGCCACCGAGCGATTGTCTTTGATGGCGGCATTTTGAGCGATATTCAAGGCAAAGGCGGTTTTTCCCATCGATGGCCGGGCGGCCACAATAATCAGATCGGATGGTTGTAAGCCAGAGGTAATATGGTTAAGCTCGGTAAAGCCGGTTTCGATGCCGGTGAGCTTGCCCTTTTTACTTTCAATGGCTTCAATCTGAGCCAGGGTAGTGCTCAGGGTTTCCTGAATACTCTGAAAATCACCGGTCCGCCGGCCCTGGGAAACCTTGAAGATTTCCTGTTCGGCGCGATCAATCACATCTCCAATATTATCGTACTGGCCATAACTGTCTTCGAGAATCTGGGTCGCCGTATGGATAAGATTACGGATCACCGCCTTCTCATGAACGATCTGGCAGTATTCCAGGTAATTCCGGTTGATCGGCACCATCTCAATCAGTTCACTGAGATAGCCAATCCCGCCGATTTTTTCCAGCACCCCACGATTTCTGAGCGAGTTGATCAGGGTCACGGTATCGATGGGTTTTCTTTCATTGTGAAGATCCAACATCGATTCGTAAATCTCTTTATGGGCACCCCGATAAAAATCATTAGGAGATAACAGCTCTTCTGCCCGGGCAATATTTGACTCATCCATCAGGATGGCGCCTAAAACAGACTGCTCCGCTTCGATATTATGGGGGGGGACTTTGGAATTCATCACCACTTGGTCTCCTAGGCTTCGCCTTTGATGATCACGGTCAGTTTTCCAATCACGCCCTGATAGGTTTTAATTTTAACTTCAGCCCGGCCCACATTTCGCAGCGGCATTTCCAGCTCAACCTTACGTTTATCGACCTTGATGCCTTTTTGTTTTTCCAGCGCTTCGGTGATGTCTTTACTGGTAACCGACCCAAACAGCTTGCCGTCTTCCCCGGCCCGTTCAGTAATGCTAATTTCCGTTTCATCGATTGTTTTCGCTAATTCGACAGCGGCCTGTCGCTCGGCTTCAACTTTTTTTGCTTCTTCAACTTTGGTTGTTTCGGCCATGGCGATATTTTCTTTGTTGCCAATGACCCCCTTGCCAGTTTTAATCAGAAAGTTCCGGCCGTAGCCATCTTTCACTTCAACAATATCACCTTTATTTCCAACATTTTTTACATTTTCTAATAAAACTACTTTCATGATCCATTCTCCTTCTTATATGTTTTAATGGCAGTGAGCAACAGCTCTTTTCCGGTTTCGAGATTTTTTTCGCCCGGGAATTGCGCTCCGGCAATGGCTAAATGGCCGCCTCCGCCGAGTGTTTCCAAGATTACCTGAACATTGACTTCACCCATCGAACGGGCACTGATAGCCAGACCCTCGTCATTTTTCAGAATGATAAATGAGGCCACAATCCCTTTGATGTTCAGCAGTTCATCGGCGGCCTGGGCGGCAATAACCTTACCATAATCGGTATTGTTCTCAAAGGTTGAGATGGCAATGTTATCAAAATATATTTTAGCATTCTTGACTGCATCCGATTTTGCCGTATAGGTATTGAGGTCATCCTGCAGCAGAATTTTGCTGACTAAGGTATCGGCACCCTTTCTTTTTAAATATGAGGCCGCCTCAAAGGTTCGCACCCCGGTTTTTAGGGTAAACATCTTGGTGTCCATGCAGATCCCGGCCATCAGGGCATTGGCTTCAATGGTAGTAAGCTGATTTTTCTCATCAAAATACTGCAGCAACTCGGTGACCAGTTCACAGGTGGACGAAGCATAGGCTTCGGTATAAGTCAGCAGGGTTTCTTTGATGGCCTTGCCGGAGCGTCGATGATGATCAATGACGACAATTTTAGGGATCTGATCGACCAGATCTGGCATTTCCAGATAATTCACCGTTTGGGTGTCTAAAATAATTAACAAGGTATTTTTTGTGGCATAACTTTCGGCTTCTTTAGGGGTAATAAAGGCATCCTGATAGGCTTCATTTTCCAACAGATAGTCAAAAAGCGATTTAATCGAGTAGTTGATCTCCCGAATCACAATTTTACCTTCTTTCCCCAGCGATTTACAGGCTCCCAGCAACCCCACCGCCGAGCCCAGGCAATCCATATCCGGATTCTGATGGCCCATCAGCAGGACATGATCCGACTCTTTAATCAGCTCTTTCAGACCGTAGGCCTTAACCCGGGCCTTAACCTTGGTTCGCTTTTCGGTGGCTTCGGTTTTGCCGCCATAAAAGGACATTTTTTCATCCTGACGGACCACTGCCTGATCGCCTCCCCGGGCCAGGGCAATGTCCAGGGCTGAATGGGATAATTCCTGGGATTCAATAATCCCCAGAATACTCTCCGAGATACCAATACCAATACTGAGGGTAATGGGGACTTTTTCATCATTTTCAATTTCCCGGACCTCATCCAGTATTTTGAAATTTTCTTTTTCCAGCGCACAGATTTTGCCGCGTTCGAAAATCATCAGATAGCGGTCACTTTCGTATTCGATAATGACACTGCCCAGCTGTTTAGCCCATTCGTTCAGCTTGAGATCAACCTGACCCAGAATCGCTGAGCGCTTATGGCTGGGAATCTGCTCGATGATGTCATCATAATTGTCGATGACGATATAGCAAAACAACGGTGAATTTTTTCGGTATAGCTGCCGCTGTTTGCTTTGTTCGGTGAGATCAAAAAAATGGAGCAGCTCAAAACTGTGAACCTTGTCAGAGAAGGCATTGGTGACCACCCCGTAATCCCGTTCTTCGTAATGAAAGGTGAATTCGTCGGCCTTAACGGCTTCGTCCAGATTAAAATCCAGCTCTTCTATGATACTCTTTTTGAATAAGCCCTCTTTTTCTTTCTTGAAGGCCTTTCCGAAGGCCTGATTATACCAGTAAATCATCCCTTCATTATCGACAATGGCCATGGCGATGGGCATTTCATACATTCGCTCCTGATTGATCTTATCCAGATCGCTGTATATTTCGTCAATGGCCTTATCGATTTTAATTTCGTCAATGCTGGTATTTTTGGTATAGTAGATAATCAGAATCACAAAGACTACCACCCCGGCAATTCCTAAGAAGATATTATAAAAACCAAGGGCAATGGAAACAATCAACTCAGCCGCGATCGCGAACCGGACAATATCTTTCTTTGATTCTTTCATTTTATCTGGGACTCCCTTCGAAAAATCCGGCGAATTCCGATATAAGTATCAGCCACCCCGACAATGGTTATGATCGAGCTGAGTAAAAAGCCCAGAAAAATAACTAACACTTTTAAGCCTTTATTGGTCAGTTGTTTATATTCCATATAATTAAGTATCAGCGACAGTCCCATGACGAAGAAAATAATATTGACAAAATTCATCACGGTCACAATATATATCTGCGGTATCGTGGACACCTGGAACATACTGATCATGAAATCACCGAGTAACAGTACCATCAAAAAATATTTGAGGGTTCCCGGCATTTCCCATTGACTCAGAGGTTTAAAGGTTTTTACCGGATACCCGATTCGTTTTAGAATCATATCCGAAACCACAACATTTACCATCCCGAAAATAACAGGCAGCATCAGAAATGCACTGGGCAGTGCCAGCTTCATCATTTCGATGTTTTTTTCCATGGCTGTTTTCGCAATTCCCAATTGTTCGGCATCCATCAGATTGGCCGTTTCATAAAATGCCATTACTTCACTGGTGCTCTGCGTAAGGGTTTGAAACAAGAGACTGGTAAAGCCGATCCCCATCACAAATTCATAGCTGGCCACCACGGCGACTAACAAAACTGAAAAACCAAGAATTCCGATAACAACTTTTTTCACCGGCGATAAATCCCGATTATAGGCAAAACCCAGACTGCATCCCACAAAGAGCATCAGGGCTCCAAAGGAAATCGCATTGAGCGGTCCCAGAAACAGGCCGATCAGAATAGTGGCCGCAACGCTGGAAAGAACACTTACTTTCAGTCCCTGACGCTTTCCCAGCACAACCATTGGTACCGGTATAAAGAATACCAGCAATACAAAGAAAGGCAGATAATAACTGACTAAAGTAAGAATTACTCCCAGTGCGCAAAACATGGCACCTTCTGTTATTCCACGTGTTTTCATTGATCCTCCAAATTGGCAACTTAACTGTTCCCATACGCAGTTTATTTATGCGTAAAAAGTTACTGAACCATTATATCACAATAAAAGAAAATGCCCATTATTTTTGTTTGCCTTTAGCCTTAATTTCGCGGCGAAGCGGAACCGTGGCTTTAACATTTCATTTGTGATCGTTCCGGTTTCTCAACAGTGCTGTTTATTATCGATGACATAAAAAAAGCTGCTCACTTCAGGGCCTTCCTGAAACAAACAGCTTTGCAATTTTTAGTTATTTGAGCTATATGGTAAAAGGGCAACGTTTCGCGCACGTTTAATCGCTTCGGTTACCTTTCTCTGGTGTTTAGCACAGGTGCCGGTGGCTCGTCTTGGTAGAATTTTCCCACGTTCGGAAACGAATTTCTTCAGTGTGATTACATCTTTATAATCAACATTTTCTACTTTTCGTTCGCAGAACTCACAAACTTTTCTTCTCTTTTTAAATGGTTTTGGCATTGTATTTTCCTCCTATCTTAAAAAGGTATTTGTGTGGAACGGCCTATTCCGTTCCCTTACAAATCACCCGAATCTACTAGCTTTATCCATGATGTAAGCTAATATTCCTACACGCTGTCCGCATTAAATACATTTTGTTTGACCTTTTATTTCAAAGGTCGGAGTTGGGTAGAAATATCCAAAAGATATTTCTACCCTCGATTCGTTTTTTCAATGACGTTCATTGACTCTAACTTACCCATTGATAGTAATGATATAATATTACGTATGTTACTAAATACCATTACTATCAAATTCACTATGCATAACATTTATCTAACTTTTTTTTATGTTGACGATTTGGTTTTTTCTGTATTCTGCTAATGTCGCTTTTAAATCAAGAATTTCTGTTGCAAGCTTCGCGTTTTGTGCCAAGAGTTTAGCGTTGACTTCTTCACTTTCAGCAAGCTTATTACGAAGGTTTTTATTTGCTTCTTTCGTAGCTTCTAATTTTGCATTATTTGACGTTTTAACAGGTTTTTTAGAACTGCCCTCACCAGTGGTCTTAAGCAACTCCAACGTCTGCGTAATGCGTTCATTTAGTTCTTTATGTTTATATATGGTCGCTATCCCAACTTCAGCTATTCTTGCGAATTCTGCTTTACTTATTGGTTTGCCGGATCGCTTTACTTTTTTAATAGCTTTTTCAATTTTTTCAACTATTAATCCATGCTCTTCGTTTTGATGTTGTTCAATCCCAGAGAGGTTTTTATTTTTTACTTTTTCATTCATTTGATCCCACCACCTTCTTCGAGTGGTTTAATGAAAGTGTTTTCTAAATAGTCTTTTTCTTCTCTGTTCTTGTTATACCAAATTTTATTGCCATGACTTTCAGCCCTTTTCATTTCATCCTTAAGTCTTTCAACTCTCAGTTTATGAGTATCTAAGCAACACCGCATACTAATAAAGTTTTCACAATGATGACAGTTGCCACCATCAACTGGACAAGATTCTCCACGAGCCGGATGATGCATACAGACACCATTGGATAAAGTCCTGATTCTCATAGCATCCATAATCAGTTCTATTTGGCTTTCTGTTTTTCCTTTAAATGGATTGCTTTTTCTAAGTCTTTCCTGTATTTTACCGACAGCTGGTCCCGCGATAACCTGATCACTCAACATTGCATCTACAAAGCTTTCATGAACCTGTTCTCGTAGGTTATAAGTATACGTTGAAGTCATCACAAGACTATCGTGGACAAACATCTTAGAGATTGATTCTACAGGCATTCCATTTTTCCACGCACCTTGAGCGAAAAAATGACGAAAATAGTGACTCGACAAATCAATTAATTTTCCGTCTTCTTTTATATCCCAGCGTTTAACAAATGGTTTTAGATAATTTTTGTTAAAATTATCTATACTGCATGGCATTGGGCCAAATCTGTTGCATTTACTAATAAATAGATCTTCAAGACCCGTTTGCTTACGTAGCTCTTCTGTTTCTTTTTCAAGTTGCTTTACTACTTCAATCACAAGTGCATTGACAGGCTTGCATACTATTGTTGGACCTTTTTTAGTTTTTCTTGCTATATATTCGATTTTTGTTTTTCCACTAATTGTTTTAATGCATCCAGCCTTAATCGATACAATCTCATCAATTCTAACGCCTATCTGCGTTGATATTATCACCGCCGACTTTGTAATAATATTGCTGTCTTTCAGTGCGCATTTTATTACCGTCGCAATTGTTTCCGGCGAGTAAGCAGTTTTTGTTGTTGTTTTATTAGGCATAGCAACTCTTGGCGATTCCCCAATAATTACCTCATATAAAGGCACTATCCAGTAGCCTTCATTTGGTACATCCCAACCCCTTCTCATCCCCTCAAGAAACAAATCTTTTATATGCGAAGTGTTATGTAAAATGCTTGTTCTCGAAAGTGGGCCACCTGTTTTTTGGCTCTTTGCTTCCAAAACACTCAAATAGTAAGTTCTTAATATCATTTGAGTTAAGTGTCTTAATGAATCAATGCTGGGATAATTACTTTCTAAAAAACGGTAAAAATATCGCAATCCATCATAATCTCGTTTGGCAGTAGATACCTCATTTGCAATCATGTCAGTAACTAAAAACTGCTTAAATACTAACGCGATCTGCGTATGTTTTATTGTACTGAAATCAAACTGATTGCGCGCTTTTGCAACGTTTTTTCTAACATCATCAAAACCATTGAAGTCCCATAACATATCCTCGAAATAGCCATTTCCAATACGAAAATTAACTTGATTCTCAATATATCCTGGTTGATAATCCATAAGCTTCTCAAGCTTTAATGCATTCATTTTAATGCCTCCAATCGTTCGATGATTGTGACCAACGCTTTTTCCATATCTTCAACATATTCCAAGTTACCAATACTCATTTCGTCAGCATAGGCTTGTTTGTCTTGCCTAAGCCTTTCTAATTGATTTCTATGAGTAGGTAGATCTTTCACATATGTACGATACTTATTACAGAATAAGCAAGCATTAAACTTTTCACAGTGATTATCGCCTTCAAATGCTTTTAAGCAACTACCATCAGGGAGAGATCCCGCTATTAATTTTTGTTGTTTGATGATAGCAGTCCCTTTTGATGAATTTTCTACTAGATCTAATTCAGTGATCCCGATAAATCCAAGTTTATCATAGTCTGTTTGCAGTTTTGATTCCGTTACTCTTGCATAGTTAGATGTTGAATGCATCGATTCATGACCTAAATGAGCCATTACGTCATCTGGTGCCGATCCATAGCTTAACATCTCGGTACCAATAGTGTGTCTAAAACTATGATATAGTAGATCTAAAACATCATTACCTTCTACATCCTGTATGCTGTGAATCTTAACGAAATTTTGCAACCAACCTCTCGCATATCCTTGTGCAACTTTTGTGTACTTACCACGGTATTTCCCCTTTTTGTTATATTTTATAAACAATAAGTTCTCCGGGGTGCCTTCAGCAAATTTAAACATTTCTTGACTTTTTAACTCAGCGTTATGAGCCTCTAATTGCTTGATACTTCTTTCAAGTTTTTTTGTGATTGGAATTGCTCTTTCCTTTTCGTTTTTAAATGAATAAGTGAACAATATTGGACTTCCTGCGAAATCTTCCATCACACAGTTTTCTCTTAACGTTAAAATCTCCGATAAACGTAGTCCAGTTTCTCTAGCTGTATAAATTAAAACTTTAGTCTGTACATCTTCTGTTGCAGTTTCAATCGCTACATCGATCTGTTTAAGGACATAGTCATCAATAACCTTTGTTAACATTACATCTTCAACTCCGAACAACCGCGCTACATCTTTAGGGAATATCTCAGTAGTTGGATAATTATCACGTTGAAACATCTGTCCAAATCTAACCGTTGATTTAAATGCGGAAAATGCCGTAGATTTTGAACTTGGTGTTTTAAGCTCATCTGAGGCTCTAAGATGAAAAATGTACTGTTCAACTATTAACTGTGTAAGCTCATTAAAACTATTAAGTTCAATGTTGTGTTCATCTAAAAACGCTGTGAAATGCTTTAAGTATCGAGCATATGTATAAAGTGTAGAATCAGTAATCCTATCATTTTCTAGTTCTTCAAAGAAATAATCTTTGACTTGGTTCTTCAAAGTTTTTGATTTATAATGAGTAAAATCATAAACATAATCTGATTCCAATGTAGGGTTATTAGGTATGGTTTCCCAAAAATCATCTGAATATCTAACACTCATTAATTCGCCCCTTTTCTCTGTTTTTCTCAAACCTCATATATGTTTCAGCTTGACTCACTAAAGATGGGTGCGAATATTTTTGTGTCGTATACATACTTTTATGGCCGACACGCGTTCCAATATGCAGTAAATCAAACCCCGCCTCTTTTAATTCGGTACAATGAGTATGTCTTAAAAGGTGAGGATGGCATCGAATGCCCGTTTTTTCAGAACATGTTTTAAATAATTTTTCGATTGAACTTCTTGATAGTGCTTTCCCTTTAGTTATGCCACTTTCAGCAACAAACAGGTACTCAACACCCTCAATATAAGGTCTAACTTCTGTGATATATTCTTCAATCTTAAAAAGCAATTCATTTGTAACAGGTATATCTCTTGGGCCAGTCTTCAACATTCGTGACGGATCAGTTTCGTCTCTATCCACCAGATGGATCAATCCAAATTCTCCGCGCCATCCGATAGTATAATCAGATACATGCAGTGATTGAAGTTCTCCGATTCGCATTCCGGTTCCATATAAAATGTCAAAGATCAGTTGATTTCTCAGGCCAACAAGGCCTTGGTAAAATGTTTCAATTTCATCTGAAAACAATCTTTCAATCGACCTATTGATATACTTGTCTTTTACTTTGTGATAACTTTTAGCTGTTTTTACTCTGTTTTTTGTATAACTTAAAAATGCTTTGTAAATTCCGTTTGGTCTTACACCATCAAGCATGACAAATGGTGATTTCTCTGTCATTTCGCATACCTCAAGGCACTTGTAAAAAGAAGAAACTGACGCTAACATCCTGTTTATCGTAGTTCCTTCCCGTGTTGTTCTTTGATCATTTTCGTCTACGCCTTTAAATTTGAGAATCTTATCTTTTTTTTCCGCCTTGGGCGCAGTTACCGCAAGGCCTCTTAAAAAGCTTACATATCCTGTAATATGCAAGGGAGTTACTTCTTCAAGATTTATGTCTCTTTCATCAATATAATTTAGATAGATTGTCAAATCCCTTAAATACCCACTTTGAGTATTCAAGGCATACCCTTTTGACCGAAGCCAATTCGAGAAGTATAACGTTTTTTCGTGAATTTCATAATTGTCGTCAACAATTAAATATTGATCTGGTTCATTATCATAACTAGCTGTAACTAACTTATACATTTCTCCTCCTCACATCGTATATGTAATATATCTATTATATACCAATTTAATAAGGATTTAAACAAAGTGTAAGTTATTTATACTATTGATGATAATGTATTATACTATGATTAAATAAATGTTATGCATAGTGTAGGGTTACATTATGCTTTAAGCTAGTTTATACCTGCTTTTTATCTAGTTCTATGTACCTTTATAGGCAGGTGGCTAAAAAGGTATGTCGTCATCATCGGCCATCAGATGAAAATCTTCATCCAATCCCATTACTGACATATTATTATTATTTGATTGTGGCGCTGAAGCTTGTTGGTATCCAGTTGTGGAATTTGAATCTTTCCGGCTGGATGACAGGAAATTAATCTCATCGGCAACAACTTCCGTCACATAGCGTCGTTGACCATCCTGTGCGTCGTAACTTCTTACTTGTAGTCGTCCTGATACACCAATTTGGCTACCCTTTGACAAATATTGACCAGCAAATTCTGCCTGTTTTCCCCACACGACAATTGGCACAAAGTCTGCTTCTTTTTGACCATCTTTGTTTTTAAAACGGCGATCCACCGCTAAGGTAAATGTAGCTACCGCTTTGCCCGTTGTTGTGTTTTTTACCTCAGGATCTCGGGTTAGTCTTCCTACTAGAATTACTTTATTCACAGAACTGCCCCCTATTTCTCTTTTTTAATAACGATGCTTCGAATAAACTGTTCATTAATTTTGTATAAATGATCCAATGCATCAAGTACTGAGTTCTCAGCTTTGAAGTCTACTAATACGTAAAAACCTTCTTGATACTTTTTATCGATTTCGTAGGCTAATTTTCTTTTGCCCCATTCGTCGACTTTTTCAATTTCTCCAGCTGCTTCAATTACAGCCTTTACTTTGCCTACTAATTCTTCAATCGCTTCTTTTTCAAGATCCGGTTTTAAAACAAATAATGTTTCGTATACTCTCATTCCATTTCACCTCCTCATGGACTATGGCTCACTTTTCCAGCGAGCAAGGATTACAGCTTTTAATTATATCATATCTTACAATTCATGCAAGGTTTTTCTTTTATTTTTTATTTACCCCGGTATAACCGCATTAAATAGAATTGGTGTCATAAATGTTTCGATAAAAGCAGCTAAAAAAAAGAGCGGAATCAACCATAACAGATAAATTCGCAAACATCCGATCGCTGCCTGTTTTAATTCACCTTTTAAACTTCTTCTTAAAATTGTTTTCGACAGTTTAAAACAGAGGTGCACCCCCAGGGTTACTCCTAAAACCAGGGCCGGAATTTCAATCACACCATGGGGCAAAACGCCCACAAAAAAAGCAAACAAACCGATGCCGTTGGTTTGATAAACGGCGCCAATCAGGCCAATAATGATGGCATTGGAGGCCAGCGAAAACATCGGTAAAAATAAAAAAGGAATAACTCCCAAAAGACTGCTGATTCCGCTGGCGATGATGTTATTAAAAAATATGCCGAACCATAGGTCAATGCCAGTGCCGTCAAGAAATTCCTTTTGATTAAACAACGCCTGCAGTTCATTAAAATAGCTCTGACTCAAGGCTGGATCACTGAGAAAAAGTTGGGTATTTAACACAATCATGATGCCAAAAAAAGCCAGACAAAAATAGAATGTTGGTTTAAGATTTTTTTCATAGTAGCTTTCTGCTCCATACCATTGGGTCATAAAAAAAGTTTTCATACTTCTCCCTTGCTCTCACTATTCAGTATTCTCTTGATCTGTTTATTGAATTTTGACCGCTGGAGCATCACAATATGGCCACAACCCAGACATTTTATTTTAATATCTGCCCCGACCCGGATAATTTCCCACTGAAAGCTCCCACAGGGGTGCTTTTTTTTCATTTCTACCCGATCCCCTAATGCATAAACCTTAGTTTCCATGTTTTACCTCTGCTTCTTTTGTTACCCCTGCATTTTGAACTGGTTCGCGGCTGTAAATAATTGATTTGTTATATGGCACTTCGATTCCCTGTTCCTGGAACACCTCTTTAATGCGGTGACGCAGGACATTTTCGGCCATAAATTTAGATGCCGCATCTTCGTCGCAACTGATTCGGATGTTAACCGCTGATGGATCCAAGCGGGTCACTCCCTGAACCTCCGGACGTATCTTGAATAACTCTTCATGGTTTTGATAAAGATCTTCGCAAATTTCTTCCAGTAAAGCGAGGACCTTGTTCACATCTTCCTCATAGGCAATACTTACATCAACCAGGGCTTTTATGTGTCCCTTGGAATAGTTGATCAGTCGGTCAATTTTTCCATTATGAATAATAAAGAGCCCGCCATTAAATTCCCGGATACTGGTGGTCCGAATGCCAATCGTCTCGACAATCCCATAATGTGTTTCGTCAATGATCACATAATCACCGACACTGAATTGATTTTCAAAAACAATTACAAATCCACTCATCACGTCTTCCACAATGCCCTGAGCCCCAAACCCAATCGCCAGGGTGCCGACGCCGGCGACTGCCAGCAGCGAGCCCACGTTGATAAACTGACCCAGGATAATCAGACCGGCCAGGGTCCAGATACTCGCTCTAGCGGCAGTTTTTGTGACATGGTTTAAAGTCACAATCCGTCGGGAGTCTCTGGGTTCAAGGCCATTTTTTTCACCGTTGAAAATACGATCGACAACGCTAAAGGTGATCTTTAAGCTGATTACAACAACGATCAGGACAATTCCCGTAACCAGAAATTTATGTAAAAGACTTGAAAAATCGATTTGATTTAAATAGGATGAAAAACTTGTTGTTAAATAGTCCATTATCGTCTCCTATTGAATTCCCATATAGTTTTGTACCATTGGTGCCGCCAGCTGCAGCAGGTTGCTGTTTTCGGCAGTTGGCAGATTTGACACACCGCCGGTGGAAAGATTGATGACTGAAAATACCCACAACATGACGGCGATGATTGCCCCCCCTAAAATCAGTCCGATCAGCATTCCTGCCAGGCGATTGATTGTTCCGATAACCGGAAGCTTTGATATTCCCAGAAAAATAATCTGCAGGATCCAGCAAAAAACTGAAACACCCAGGACAATAATCCCAAAACTGATACTTTGAGCAATGCCGCGCATGATCAACGCGGTCATCGTGGTGAGGCTCTGATCGATGAGGGATTGACCGCCGCTAATGGCAGCTGCTCCCAACAACGAGGTGGTTAAACCACTTTGCTGGGCACTCAGATCGATCAGCGACTGGGAAACAGCTTCGATATTGATGGTTTCGAATAAGCGGTTAAGTACACTCGACTGAATCAGCCAGTCAGCCAGCAATGGTGAAAAAATCCAGGCTATTACAAAAGATGCAATAAATCCCCCGAAACTGATCAGGGTATTTATTGCACCTCGTTTGTATCCTATCATTCCTGAAAATAAGCAAATCAGGACGCAAATGAAATCTAGTGATGTCAATGCTGAAAAACTCATTTTTTATTCCTGTAATATTCTTCGATGTCTTCTTCATTGATGATCCGCACGGCACTGGTTTCCATTAAAAAGGATTTGTCGTCAGTTTCTTCATGCTCGTTCAACCCTTTATTCAGATTTTCCAGTTCGATGGGATGAGACAGGTTCCAGTCGCCGACTGTTTCTGACTGGGCCTTGCTGCTGCCCGTTTCGGTTGCCATTTCCGGCATCGCGGCTGGCTTTATTTCGGCCTCATAGGTTGATTGAACTTTTTCTGAGATGAAGAGTTTTTCTTCATCGACGGGATCAATCGTTTCAAAAAGTCCGGTTTCTGATTTGACCCGGCGCGGTTTTTTATAATTTGTTCGTTCTGGTGCAGCATAGGTATCATCAATGATCACGCCTGTCATGCTCATCGTTTCCGGCGCTTTGGGAGTGAACCCTTCATTAATCTGTTCATTGGAAAGTCCTTCCAGACCAATGCTTTCGCGTTTTGGCACACGCGATTTTTTTCGGGGTTTTTTCTTATCTTTCTTAGTTTCTAAATCATACTCCAGATCCCGCTGATCTTCAGCTTTGGTTTCTTCCCAATACTTACGACCCAGGATTCGTCCTAAAACAATTCCGATCACCTGAAATGCGATGGTAACAAACAATGCCATTCCAAAGAAGACAAAAATTGATATTTCACCGCCCATTAATTGATAAATTAATCCATATGGCAGATACCAGAAAATGGTGGGTGCAGCAATAAAGGCAAATTGATTCCAGATACTGTTTGTATCCTGGCCTGGAAACATGCTGGAAACAACGGTTAATGTTACCGTTAAAACAATAATCGGAATAAGACTGAAAAGAATATATCTGAATGCCTTTGGTTTTTCATTTCCACTGATGCTTTTAAAGCTGATTGCAAACAAAGCGATCCAGAATGCGCCAACAGTCAATAATTGGATACCATTAAACAGATAGTTAAAATCACTTGTTCTGATCAGATCAAATACATTTTTGAATATCAGAACAATCATAATATATAGGATATTACCTAATACTGCAGCTTCAAGAGCTGATAATCGTCTCTTTCTTTTTATTTGATTCATTATTTTCTCCATTTCATAATTGAATTGTCATAACTTGACTGATTCTAGTTTGTTTTTTCATATCCCAATTGTTCGAGCAGACGATCCAACTCTTCCAATGACGAATAGACAAACTCAATTTTCCCTTTTTTCCCACGGCTGCTTAAATGAACTTTGGTTTCAAATTTCTTCTCTAATGCATCCTGGATTTCGATAATGTAACCGCTGTTATCGTCATTTTTCTTCTGCAGTGGTTTTGCCAGCCCTTCGGTTTGCATTTTTTTGATGCGATTTTCCGTTTCCCTGACACTCATTCCCTTTTCAATGATCTCATTGGCAAAGGCTTCCATTCTTTCTGGGTCTTCCAGAATCAGAATGGCCCGGGCATGGCCCGAGGTAATCTGTCCCTGTGCCAATTGGTCCTGAATCGTTTTCGGCAATTTCAGCAGCCTGAGCGTGTTGGCAATAGCCGTTCGGCTTTTTCCAATGCGGATGCCAATTTCTCCCTGGGTTAGATTGAAGTTTTCCATCAAAGCCTCAAAAGCCATCGCTTCTTCGATGCTGTTCAGGTTCTCCCGCTGAACATTTTCAATAATGGCAATCTCCAGAACTTCTTCCGGGGGCAGATCTTTTACAATCACCGGAACCTCTTTCAGGCCGATCATATTAGCCGCCCGCCAGCGTCTTTCGCCGGCAATTATGGTATAACCCTTTGTTTCCGGTTTAACCACCAGCGGCTGGACGATACCGTGTTCTTTGATTGATGCGCCCAGTTCTTCCAATTTATTGCGATCAAAGGTTTTTCGGGGTTGTTTCGGGTTTGGTCGAACGTTATTTGTTTTTACATAAAAAACAAGCTTTTCAAGATCAACCTCCAACACTTCATTTTCTTGTGAGGTAACCACCGCTTCGTCGGGAAACAACGCTCTCAGACCTTTTCCTAAACCTGTGTTTTTTCCCATAACTACTCCTGTCTCTGTATAAACTCTTTTGCCAGTGCCAGATACGCTTTTGATCCCTTTGATGCATTGGCATATTCAAAAATAGTCTGCCCGTAACTGGGTGCTTCAGCCAACCGTACATTTCTGGGTATCATGGTTTCATAAACCTTATCTTTAAAATAGTCGACCACTTCATCGACAACCTGATTCGATAAGTTAGTGCGGCTGTCGAACATGGTCATCAGCACGCCCTCAATTTCCAGTTGCGGATTCAAACCCTGTTTGACCAGACTGATGGTATTCATCAGTTGGCTCACCCCTTCCAAGGCATAAAATTCGCATTGGATCGGGATTAGTACCGTATTTGTCATGGCCAGGGCATTAATCGTCAATAATCCCAGTGATGGTGGGCAGTCGATAAATATATAATCATAGAATGGTTTGACATTTTCAATGCAATTTTTAAGGCGTAATTCTCGCTGTGGCATATTTGTCAGTTCAATCTCTGCTCCGGCCAGATCAGGATGAGAGGGCAGAATATGAAGATTATCGTAAGAAGTCGTCAGAATAATCTCTTTAAGATCATCGCCGTGGATAATGCCATTATAGACGCTTTTTTTCAGATTGTTCTTTTCAATGCCAAATCCGCTGCTGGTATTCCCCTGGGGGTCGATATCAATGACCAGGATCCGGTATCCTTCCAAACTGAGGGCAGTGGTTAAATTGATATTTGTGGTCGTTTTTCCAACACCACCTTTTTGATTAAATACTGCCACGATTTTCGCCATACTTTACTCCTTAAATTTAATCACCCGCTCGACGTTTGCTAAACTTCCATAAACCATCTGGCTCGTTTAGTTCTGTTGGTTTTATTTTTTTTATTCACATGTTTCACGTGAAACATGTGAATAATTAACCATCTCTGCCTTTTCATTTTTAAGAGATGTTTCACGTGAAACATCTCTTAAAAACCAGGTCAAATAGTATCATAAAACCCTTTATTTCTTCTTGCAATTTTAATTATTAAACGGGAAATGCTTCCTTTTTGATCTTGCCGTTGATGCGCGGAAAAAGACCGGGTGTTGATTTTATTTTTTCCACATTCATTATAACATGAACATAATCGCTTTGCAGTAATAAACCCTTTTCTATTTCAACTATTTTCCCACCTAAAACGGTGATTGGTTTTCTGGCTGCTGCCAACTCTTCCTGGTAATCTCTTCCTTTCATTGATAAGAACTGCCCACCCACCTTTGTCAGCGGTAAACAATATTCAGAAAGAAGGGTCAAGTTTGCCACCGCCCGGGACGTGACCACTTCGTACCTTTCCCGGTAAGCACTATCCTGTCCCAGTTCTTCGGCTCTGCCATGAAGGATTTGAACGTTGGTAATCCCTAACTCTGCGGCAATGGACTGGACCACATTGAGTTTCTTTTTAGTCGAATCCATTAGTGTAATCTCCGCATCTTCCAGCATAATCGCTAGTGGAATACCCGGAAAACCGCCGCCGGTTCCGACATCCAGAATGCTTGCCTGAGGGTTTTTAATCAGTTTTAGTAGGGTCAGGGAATCCAGTAAATGAAGCTTAATAAACTCATCTTCTGCGGTAATCCGGGTCAGATTGATGTGTTTATTTTTTTCCAGTAGCTGATCCATATAAGCGATCAGCTTTTCGGCCTGTTTTTCAGTAATGGTTATTTCCACCTGATTGCCCTGGGCAATCAATTTTTCGATACGACTATTCATGATCTGTTCCATCCTTATCTGAACTTCTTCTCCGTTGTTCCATGGCAATTAATAAAACCGAAATATCTGCCGGCGAAACGCCGGAAATTCGCGACGCCTGCCCCATCGATAAGGGTTTTATTTCCTGAAGTTTTTCGGCCGCTTCAATCCGCAGCCCGCCAATTTTGGTGTAATCAAGTTCCGGGGGGATCAGCTTGTGTTCAAGCTTTTTAAATTGCTCCACCTGCTGCAGTTGTTTTTTTATATAGCCTTCATATTTAATCTGAACTTCAACCTGTTCCACCACACTCCAGTGCAGGACCGGTCGCTCCGAATCAAAAATATCAGTTTGCCGATATTTAACTTCCGGCCGTCTGATCAGTTCACCGATTGATAAACCATGCTGGATCTCCGAGCTGCCAAACGATTTTAGCACCTCGTTGTTCTGCTGATTGGGTTTGACAATGACCTGATTGAGACGAATAATTTCCTGCTGGATCTGTTCCTTTTTCGCCAGGAACTTCTGATAACGGGTTTCGCTGATCAGCCCGACCTGATATCCGATCTCGGTTAGCCGCAGATCAGCGTTATCCTGTCGCAACAATAAGCGGTATTCGGCCCGGGAGGTCATCATCCGATAGGGTTCATCGATGCCCTTAGTAATAATATCATCGATGAGTACCCCAATATAACCTTCGGATCGATCGATGATTATTGGTTGTTCACCCCGTGAATAGAGCGCTGCATTAATGCCGGCAATCAGCCCCTGGGCTCCTGCTTCTTCGTAACCAGAGGTGCCGTTGATCTGTCCGGCGAAAAACAAACCAGCTACCTCCTTGGACTCCAGGGAGGCCTTCAACCTTGTTGGATGGATGCAGTCATACTCGATGGCATAGGCTGAACGCATAAACTCGACCTTTTCCATTCCCGGCACCGTTCGGTATAAGGCAATCTGAACATCCTCCGGCAGACAGGAGGACATCCCCTGGACGTAGATTTCATTGGTATTTAATCCTTCCGGTTCCATAAAAATCTGATGTCGTTCCTTATCGTGAAAGCGCATCACCTTGGTCTCGATGGAAGGGCAGTAACGGGGGCCAATCCCCACTACTTCTCCGGTATACAGCGGTGATCGCTCAATGTTGGCATTGATAATATTATGCGTTTCCGGGTTGGTATAGGTCAGATAACAGGGCACCTGGTCGATATCAATCTGATCGGTTTCAAAGGAAAAGGGAACGATATGTTCATCACCTTCCTGAATAATCATTTTGGAATAATCCAGGGTTTTCGCATCGACCCGGGCCGGCGTTCCGGTTTTAAAGCGCTGCAGCGCGATACCATTTTTTTCCAGACTATCAGATAAATACATGGCTGGAAATAAGCCGTTAGGTCCGCCGTCGTATTGGACATCGCCGATAATAATGCGGCCCTTTAAATAAGTACCACTGCAGATGATCGCGGCCTGACAGTTATAAACCGCGCCGGTATTAACCATCACACCGGTAATTTTTCCATCTGCGACAATAATCTCGGTGGCTTCCTGCTGTTTCAGCAGCAGGTTCACCTGGTTCTCAATCACTTCTTTCATTCGGAACTGGTAGGCTTTTTTATCGGCCTGGGCCCGCAGTGAATGAACCGCCGGACCTTTGGCAGTATTTAACATCTTACATTGAATCATTGTAGCATCGATGTTTTTTCCCATTTCACCGCCAAGGGCATCGATTTCTCTGACCAGATGTCCTTTTCCGGTACCACCAATCGATGGATTGCAGGGCATCATCGCCACCGAATCCAGATTGATCGTTAGTAACAGGGTTTTCAGTCCCATTCTGGCACTGGCCAGTGCTGCTTCGGAACCGGCATGGCCGGCGCCAATGACGATAATGTCGTAATCTCCTCCTGGGTATGTCATTCTCTTTCCTCTACTTTCCAATGCAAAAATTTTTAAAAATCTGTTCGATGATATCCATACCAACGGCCTTGCCGGTGATGCCCCGTAGCGCCTCCAGGGCTTCCATGACGTCAATACTGACGAGTTCCAGCGGCATTTGACTGGCCATCGTGGCGATGGCATTTTCCAGACTGTTTTTAGTTGTTTCCAATAATTGAATATGCCGGGTATTGGTGATCAGGTAATCCGCATCCTGATTGACGGTTCCTGTAAAAACCATTTCCAGCATTTTCTGTCGCAGCGTTTCGATCCCCTGATCTTCCAGCAGCGACATCGGAATCCAGGGCTCTGGTATAACAACATCAGTTCCGCTGAGGGCATCAGTCTTGTTGGCAATATAAATAGTTTTGCGGTTTTTCAACAACTCGATCAGTTCCTTTTCGCCGGCGGACATTTCCTTTGAGATATCCCGCATAAAAATCACCAGATTGGTTTGGTTTAAAAGTGCTTTTGATTTTTCCACCCCGATTTTTTCGACCAGATTATCGGTTTCTCTGATCCCGGCGGTATCGATAATTTTAAAGGGAATCCCTTCGATATTAAGATACTCTTCAATGGTATCCCGGGTTGTTCCGGGAATATCGGTGACGATCGCTTTGTTTTCCATTAATAAGGTATTTAATAACGATGATTTTCCCACATTAGGCTCACCGAGAATTGCAGTGGTGATTCCTTCGCGGTAAATCTTACCGGTTTCTGCCACCACCAGAATATCTTTTATCTTGGTTAACAGCCCCAAAATCTGGCTATTCACACAATCATAGGAGATTTCTTCAATATCATATTCGGGATAATCAATGTTGACTTCCATATGGGATAAAATTCCCACCAGGATCTCATCCAATTCTTCCAGTTTCTGCGACAACCGTCCTTCCAATTGGGCTACCGAATACTCCAGACTTTTTTCGGTTTTGGCATTGATGATATCAATGACGGCTTCGGCCTGGGTCAGGTCCATGCGTCCATTTAAAAAAGCCCGCTTGGTAAATTCTCCAGGTTCGGCCAAGCGGGCCCCGGAAGCAATGACCAGTTTTAGTATTTTACGCATCGGGACAATCCCCCCATGACAGTTAATTTCCACCACATCTTCGGCGGTATAAGAGTGGGGACCCATCATTTTAGAAATGAGGACCTCATCAATATCTTTATTTTCAGTTGGATCAACAATTCTTCCGTAAATCAATTCATGGCTTTTGGCCGCGGCCAGGGTTTTTCCCCGGGGATTGACAAACAGCTTATTGCCCAATGCCACAGCCTGAGATCCGCTGATTCTGATAATGCCAATTCCGGCGCCACCCATACCGGTAGCGACCGCTGCGATGGTATCTTCATTTTGTAATAAGACTTCCAATTTTTTCTCCTGTCTCAATAATCGTTTCCTAATCTCTAATAATATAATAAAACCCCGGGGTTGACAAGTATGGCCCAATAAAAAGGCACTTTACAATTAACTCTTAAGCTAACTTGCAAAGTGCCAGATTATTTTTTTTACTAATTTTTTTCTTCTAGTTTTTATCTTTTAATTGGATAACGACCCGGCGATAGGGTTCTTCCCCTTCACTAAAGGTAAAGACCTTGTCGTGATTCTGAAGTTTGGCATGGATGACACGTCTTTCTGAAGGATTCATGGGTTCCAGCAGCATTTTTTTCTGATAATAAACCGCTTTATTGGCCATTTTTTCACCCAGATCTTCCAGTGTCTTTTCCCGCTTAGCCCGGTAGTTTTCGGTGTCCAGAATAACCCGGACGTATTCTTCATGCTGCCTATTGATAACTAAACTGACTAAATATTGGAGAGAATCGAGGGTTTGACCACGACGTCCGATTAAGACGCCCATATCCTTACCTTCCAGATCAATGAATAATACTTTATCCTCGAGACGAGTATTGATTTTACAGTTGATTTTCATGGCGTCGAGGACATCATTTAAAAAATCAAGGGCCCGCTGTTCAGGATTGTTTATCAGTGATACCTCAACAATGGCTTCTTTTTTTCCAAAAATCTTCATTAACCCACTGTCCGGTACTTGTAATACATTTGTTTCAACTTGTTCTTTCGTCACACCAAGCTGTTGCAAACCATGATTAATAGCATCTTCTACGGTTTTACCAGTACCCGTTACTGTCTTATTCATTTTCCCTCTCCTTAGCTTTCAGTCATCATTTTTACTAGTTATCATAACGTTCCTTGGCTTTTTGATAGGCTTCTTCCTGAGCTGCGTCGCGCTCGGGAATTTCAACTGATGGTTTTTTTCGCTGTTGCTCCGCTGGCTGATAGGATTTTGAACTCTGTATTCTTTTATGGGAAGCCGGCCGTGTTAAGGGCTTTTTCGGCTCATCGCTCGGATCCTTTTTATTGCCTTTGGGGGCATTGGGATTAGCTGCAGCCCGTTTGGCTGCCAATTCAGCTTTTCGTTCTTCTTCGGCTTCGTGAACCCGACGTTCAGCTTCTTCGATGGAAATATCCGGTTCAGGAATTCTCAACATGATAAATTGCTGCACAAAGGTAAAGATGTTCTGAACGACCCAGTAAAGTGCGACCCCTGCCGGCATCGAAATGGAGATATATCCAATCATAATCGGCATGGCATAAAGCATAATTTTCTGGGTTTTAGCATTGGGATCATCCGGATTGGTAACCGGTTGCGCGGCCATCGTAAATTTCTGAGTGACAAAGGTAAATAACGCCGCCAAGATCGGCAATACGTAAATTGGATCCGGGACACTTAAACTATCCATCCATAAAAAGGACATATCAATTCCGCTGATGGTTCCATTGACAAACACCCAGGTTTCAGGATGTAGCAAGGTCTGGTAGAGACCAATTAAGATCGGAAATTGCAATAATAGCGGTAAACAGCCACCGGCGGGATTAACCTTAAAGGTTTTGTATAGTTTTAAGGTTTCTTCATTTAACTTTTCTTTATTATTCTTGTACTTTTTATTAAGCTTTTGTAATTCCGGCTGAAGGCGTTGCATATCCTTCATGGACTTAGTTTGTTTAATATTAAGAGGCAATAATAATACCTTCATAAATATTGTAAAAATGATGATTGATAATCCATAATTATGAACAATTTCATAAATCTGGAATAGCATCCAACCAAAGATCTGGTATAAAAACTCCATTCATTAACTCCTTAAGTTTTTCTCCCTAACGTTCTAAGGAAGGGGATCATATCCCCCGGGATTAAAAGGATGGCATCTAAGAATACGTTTTCCACCCATATAGCTTCCCTTTATGACACCGTATTTTTCAACGGCCAAAATAAAATACTCTGAACAAGTGGGACTGAAACGACAATTATTTCCTAACAGAGGTGAAATAAATTTCTGATAGCCTCTGACTATTAAAACCAGGAATTTCTTGAACATCCTATGGCCTCATGAGATTCTTCTTATAAAACAAATGTTTTAACGATTTTTCCAAACTACTATACGGCACTTCTTTAATGGATTCCTTAGCAATTAGAATAATATCATAACCTTTTGAAAAAGAATCTTCATTAAGACGATATGCCTCTTTTATTCGTCTTTTTACCTTATTTCTAATCACAGCTTTTTTAGAAACTTTTTTGCTGACTATTATTCCCAAACGATTGGTATTCTCTTCGCTCTTAATATAATAGATCACAAAGACTTTGTTTCCGAACACATCCCCAGTTTTAAAAACACGTTTGAATTCATTTTCCTTGCTTAGGGACTTTATTTTCGCCAAAGGAATTCTCCTTAATTTTTATTAAACAAAAGACCGCTTTTGAAAAACGGTCTACAAAGGATTATGCTGATAATTTTTCTCTGCCTTTTTGTCTTCTCTTCTTCAAAATAAGTCGACCGCTTTTGGTAAACATTCTTTTTCGGAAACCATGTTCTTTTTTCCGTTGTCTAACTTTTGGTTGATAAGTTCTTTTCACTTCGACACCCCCTGACTAATACTTTATATTCATTTGTTTATAAGCTAATAAGACTTTTACCCTAGAATTATATAATCTCGCTTATTTTATGTCAAGTCATATTATCAAATCCGGGACGTTTTCGCAAGCTTTATGTTTATTTTAATTATATTGAATGCCTTACCACAATTTGTTATACTAGGTTTATCAACCGAAATGTGGATAAGTTCTCTGAATTTGTCCAATTAATCCACAAATTTCGGGTTTCTGTGGATTAATTGGGGATAACTTGTCGATATTTTTCAACTTTCCGTTTATTTTCATCTTTTTTTGTTGGTAAAACTTTTTTAAGTTATCAACAATTATTCTTATAAATTGCTTGATTTATTTGGCTATTCACATTAAAATAGATTCTCTGTGCATAAGTTAGAATTTTATCCACAATGACACGACTTAAATTTATTAGAAATTGGAGGTTCATTTAATGGACACTTCCTTTAAAAAAATATGGGATGCCGCACTTGAAATTATCAAACCGGATATTAGTCCAACCAGTTTTAACACCTGGTTCTTAAAAATAAAGCCCATAAACTACGTCAACAACACCTATTATTTTTTATCAGAAAATGAATTCGAAAAAGGAATCCTGGAAAGTCGGCATATTCCTTTAATCACCAATGCCCTGGCCGAGGTTACCGGAAAAACTGGTCAGGTGAAAATCGTTTTAAAAGAAGAAGATGCGATGATCCCCCAAAATGACGCTTCGCCGCAGATATCCATCACCAATGTGGAAGACAAAATATCAAACTATCAGAATAACTCGATGAATCCCAAGTACACCTTTGATAGTTTTGTTATCGGCGAAAACAACCGTTTCGCCCACGCCGCCTGTGTCGCCGTTTCCGAAGCGCCATCAGAACGATACAATCCGCTTTTTATTTATGGCGGCGTTGGGCTGGGAAAAACGCACCTGATGCAGGCGATCGGACATTACATTTTATCCTATGCACCCCATAAAAAGGTCGTTTATGTGTCCTGCGAAAAGTTTACCAATGACTTTATTGATGCGATTCAAAATAAAACCAATATTTCCTTTCGCAATAAATACCGGAGCGCTGATATCCTGTTAATTGATGATATTCAATTTTTAGCTAAAAAGGAAGGAACCCAGGAAGAATTTTTCCATACCTTTAATACCCTGCACCAGGAAAATAAGCAGATCGTTATCAGCAGTGACCGTCCCCCCAAAGAAATACCAACCCTTGAAGAACGGCTCCGTTCCCGTTTTGAAAGCGGTCTGATCACTGATATTTACGCCCCTAATTTTGAAACCCGGATCGCCATCATCCGAAAAAAAGCCGAATCCTTCAGCGATGAGATCCCCAACGAGGTGCTGAGTTTTATTGCTGACAGTATTCATTCCAATATCCGGGAGCTCGAAGGCGCTTTAACCACCGTGTTTGCTTATTCAAAATTGCATAAGGTGCCCATCAATCTGGAATCAGCCAAAAATGCCCTGAAAGATATCTTTAGAAAAAAAGAAGATATTGTCATTACCGGCGAATATATTAAGGAAGTCACCGCTAAATACTTTAATATTACGGTTGAAGACATGAATTCCAAAAAAAGAACCCGCTCGATATCCCTGCCCCGTCAGGTGGCCATGTTCATAACCCGGGAAATAACCGATCTGTCGCTGCCCCGGATCGGCGAAGAATTTGGTGGCCGGGATCATTCCACGGTAATCCATGCCTGTCAGAAAATAGCTGAAGAAATGGAAACCAATACCGATTTTAAAAATCTGATTCTGCGAATAGAACGGGAAATTAACGGTAATTAACCACCCACAATCTCTGTCGGATCAATACAGTAGTTATCCACAATTTATCCCCGGGCTTTTTTCCGGATTTTTTGTACTATCAACTCATTTACAGAGTTATTAACATTATCAACACCCCCTACTACTAATACTATTATTTTAATCTATATATTTATATATAAAAAGCGGTTTCAAATTCAAAAAGGAGCGATTATTTATGAAATTCAATTGTTCAAAAGAAAGTTTAATGGCGGCGTTGTCTGTTGCACAAAAAGCAGTTTCTTCAAAAACAACAATGAAAATATTAGAGGGTATTCTTTTTAGTGTCTCTGATAATAAATTATTATTAAGAAGCACCGATCTGGAAATTGGTGTGGAAGTCACGATTCCAGCAGAAGTGGAGAGCGGCGGAGAGATCGTTTTAACTGCTTCCATCATTAGTGAATTGATTCGTAAAATGTCTGGTTCGGATATTTTCTTTGAAAGTGACGAACATCATCAAATAAAAATAGAGTGCCTGTTATCAAGTTTTACACTAAAAGGATTATCAGACGAAGAATTCCCTGACTTTCCGGAAGTCATTGATGACCATATTTTTACCATTGATGCGACTGTTTTGAAAGAATTGATCAAAGGCACCTTATTTTCGGTGGCCACCAATGAAAATATTCCGGTTTTGACCGGCGTAAAAATAGAACTTCATGATGACAGTATCAATTTGATTGCCCTTGATGGCTATCGGTTGGCCCTTAGATCCGGTAAAATTAAAAATCCGGTAGCGGAAGACCTCAGTGTGATTATTCCTTCAAAATCCTTATCTGAAATCAATAAGGTGCTGGCCAATTATAATGGTGATGTCGTAGTCAAATTTTCAAAAAATCAAATCTTTTTTGAAATGGATAATACCCAGTTCACCTCCCGCTTACTGGAAGGGGACTTTATTAATTACAAACAGATCATCCCCGGGGAAAAGGCCACTCAGGTTAAGGTCAACCGCCGGCTGCTGTTGGAAAGCAGCGAACGGGCAGCACTGCTGGCTCGGGAAGGCAAAAATAATTTAATTAAAATGGATTTTAACCAGGATCAGCTGATTTTAACCTCCAATGCCGAAATCGGCGATGTTTTTGAAGTGATTCCGATTGAAAATCATGGTGAGTCTTTAAAAATAGCTTTTAACTCTAAATTTCTGATCGAAGCATTGCGGGTGATCGAAGGGGAAGAACTGATGATTGATATGACAACTTCAGTTGGCCCGGGGGTTTTACTTCCCATTGAAGGAAATGATTTTATCTATTTAATCCTGCCGGTTCGGATTGCTGAAGAAAACTAAATATTCAATTTAAAATAATGATTTCGAATTGTGAAGAAAACAGTGATTTAAAAATAGCATTAAAAGTAGTTTAAAAGATCAGAATTATGCAAATGATTCGTTGAAATTTTAGACTATTTTTTATTTTTTATGTTATAATAGTTTGGTTAGAAGATAAACATATAAAAATTTAATCAATTTTGGCATAAATAAAGGGGATTCGTGTAATGCTCTTTCATTTTTGTCAAAAATATAATGCGCGGGGAAAAATATGCAAATAATTGAAATTAACACAGAGTTCATAAAAATTGATCAACTGATAAAATATGCTGGCATTGTCGGTAATGGCAGTGATGTCAAATTTATGATATTGGATGGCTTAATTCGGGTTAATGGGGAGTTGTGTACCCAGAGAAATAAAAAAATAAGAGATGGCGATCTGGTGGAAATTGAAGATTATGATACCCTGCAAGTAAAAGGGATCGGGAAACCATGTTTATCGAAGAATTAAAACTTATTCATTATCGTAATTATGAAAATGAATGCATCACTCCTCAAAGAGGAGTTAATATTATCATGGGCGAAAATGCCCAGGGAAAAACAAATCTTATTGAAGCTATGTTTTTTTTATCTCGAGGTTACAGTCATCGTGCTTCAAATGTGGCAGAACTTGCCCAATGGGATCATGATGATTTTTTTATGAATGCCCGGGTTGTCAGCGAAGGGGTCAAACATACCCTCTCGGCCAAAAGTCACCAGGGAAAACGGCAGTTTTTACTGGATGGTAAGGTGAAAAAAAGAGATAAGATCAATGGGATTTTCAATACCATCCTTTTTGAACCGGATGATTTGAAAATTGTCAAAGAAGGGCCAGATAAAAGACGGCGGTTTCTTAATCAGGAAATATCCGGTTTCCGGCCGGAGTACCATTATATTTTAAGAGATTATGAAAAAATATTGAATCAGAGAAATTCCCTGTTAAAAAATATTCATTATGAACCCAGTCTGATTACGACCCTGGACGTTTGGGATGACCAACTTATTCAAACTGGGGTTCGGTTAATGAATCACCGGATTCGCTATCTGCATCGACTTAACCGGGAAGCAAATAATCTGCATCAAATACTCAGTCTTGGCAAAGAAACTCTTTCATTATCCTATCTTAATAATATTATCGATTCTTTGGAAGAACTGTCAGAAATAAAAAATTTATACAAAAAACGTTTAGAATCCAGCCGGGAGGAAGAAATTTCACGGGGCGCCACGATTTATGGACCCCACGTGGACGACATGATCATTCAAATTAACGGAAAAGATGCCAGGCGCTATGGATCCCAGGGTCAGCAGCGTTCTGCCGCCATTTCCCTTAAATTGTCCCAAATAGAGATATATTACGATAACACCGGAGAATACCCGGTGGTTCTTTTAGACGATATCTTTTCGGAATTGGATGAACATCGTCGCAAAAGCATTCTCTCGCTTTTAAATAAAACCCAGGCCTTTATCACCTGTACTGAAGATATCTTAAACGATGGCGAAGTTACCCAAGAAAATAGACACGTTATTGAAATCGTTCAGGGTAAGGCCCAGGTAATAAATAATAATTAGTAAATCATGAAAATCAGGAGGAAAACATGCCAGAAAACAAATCAGATAATTATACAGCTGATCAGATACAGGTCCTCGAAGGATTAGAGGCTGTTCAAAAAAGACCGGGAATGTATATCGGAAACACCGGCTCCCGGGGCTTACACCATTTAGTTTATGAGGTCGTGGATAATAGTATTGACGAAGCCCTGGCCGGTTATTGTAAAAATATAAGTGTCACCATTCATCAGGACGACTCGATTACCGTTGTCGATGATGGTCGGGGAATTCCCACCGGGATGAACCTTGCCCAAGGAAAAACCGGGGTTGAACTGGCCTTAACGGTTCTCCATGCCGGGGGTAAATTTGGCGGCGGCGGATATAAGGTATCCGGTGGTCTTCATGGAGTTGGGGTTTCGGTTGTTAATGCTTTGTCTGAAAAATTAACCGTTGAAGTTAAACAAAAAGGCCAGATCTTTTTTCAATCCTATGAAAAAGGCAAGCCGACCTGTGATCTGACCGTAACCGGAACCACCAATCGCACCGGAACCACCATTTATTTTAAACCCGATAAGGATATTTTCGAGGAAACCGACTATGACTTTGATATCTTAGAGCATCGTTTAAGAGAATTGGCTTTTCTTAACAAGGGCGTTTCAATTAATCTGATTAATGAAAAAGAATCACCTAAACGGAAAGAAACCTATTATTATACCGGCGGGATTCATTCCTATGTGGAATACATGAATCGCAATAAAGATCCGCTGTATGATAAGATTACCTATTTTGAAAAAGAACAGGACGATTACGCTCTGGAAATCGCCTTTCAATATACCACCGGTTATTCGGAAAATATTTTTTCCTATGCCAATAACATTAACACCCCGGAAGGGGGAACCCATCTTAATGGCTTTAAGAGTGCACTGACCCGAACCGTTAATACCTATGCCCGAAAAAATGGCTTTTTAAAGGGAAATGATAAAAATCTCACCGGCGAAGATGCCCGGGAAGGTTTAACCGCGATCGTCAGCATCAAGCTGCTCGATCCGCAGTTTGAGGGTCAGACTAAATCAAAACTGGGAAATACCGAAGTTAAGGGAATTGTTGAAACCATCGTTGGGGATCAGCTGTCAGCGCTGATGGAAGAAAATCCCAGCATTGCTAAAAATATTATTGAAAAAACCCTCTCGGCCGCTAGAGCCCGGGAAGCAGCTAAAAAAGCAAGGGAATTTACACGCCGAAAAAGTGCTCTGGATTCTACAGCATTACCAGGGAAACTGGCCGATTGCCGGGAAAAAGATCCGGCGCTGTCTGAAATATATATCGTGGAAGGGGACTCGGCGGGTGGTTCTGCCAAATCTGGCCGAGACTCTAAAACCCAGGCGATTTTACCCCTGCGTGGTAAGATCTTGAATGTTGAAAAAGCCCGCTTGGATCGGATTCTGACGACTGATTCCTTAAAATCGATGATCATTGCTTTCGGTACTGGGGTCGGGGATGAATTTACGGTTGAAAAAGCCCGTTATCATAAAATCATCATCATGACCGATGCTGACGTCGATGGGGCTCACATTCGAACGCTGTTGTTGACCTTCTTTTATCGCTATATGCCAGGTCTGATCGAAGCCGGATATGTTTATATCGCCCAGCCCCCACTTTATAAGATCACCCGGGGAAAACAGGTTGATTATGCTTATACCGATCGGGATTTGGAGAAAAAACTGGAAGGCGTGGAAGATCGCTCTCGCATCAGTCTGCAACGATACAAAGGTCTTGGGGAAATGGATGCCCATCAGCTCTGGGAAACGACCATGGATCCCAGCGTTCGAACCTTGCTTCAGGTCAATATTGAGGAAGCCTCCTATGCGGATGAAATTTTCACCATTCTGATGGGAGATAAGGTTCAGCCTCGTAAAGAGTTCATCGAACGGAATGCTAAAAAAGTTAAGAATTTGGACATCTAGTCAAGAAGGAGTAACGTTAAATGCAAGAAATAATTGAATTTGATCGGATAAAATCGATTAATATTGAAGAAGAAATGAAAACTTCCTATATTGACTACGCCATGAGTGTCATCATAGGTCGAGCCTTACCGGATGTCCGGGATGGTTTAAAACCGGTTCATCGCCGGATCATTTACGCCATGAGCCAACTGGGCTTAACCCCGGAAAAAACCTTTCGTAAGTCGGCCCGTATCGTCGGGGATGTCTTAGGTAAGTATCACCCTCATGGTGATTCGTCGGTTTATGATGCGATGGTGCGGATGGCCCAGGAATGGTCGATTCGTTATCTGATTGTTAATGGTCAGGGGAACTTTGGTTCGGTGGATGGCGACAGCGCCGCGGCGATGCGTTATACCGAAGCAAAAATGGGCAAGATCGCTGCCGAACTGTTGCGCGATATCAATAAGGAAACTGTCGACTTTGTTCCCAACTTTGATGAGTCGGAAACTGAGCCATCGGTACTGCCATCTAAATATCCTAACCTTTTGGTTAATGGATCCTCGGGGATTGCCGTCGGGATGGCCACCAATATTCCACCTCATAATCTGGGTGAAATCATCGATGGCACCGTGGCCTTTATTGATGATCCGGAAATTACCATTGATGAGCTGATGAAACATGTCAAAGGACCAGATTTCCCCACCGCCGGGATTATTCTTGGTAAATCCGGCATTAAAAGTGCTTATCGCACCGGCCGGGGTCGGATCAAGGTTCGCGGTAAGGTTGATGTCGTAACCACCAAAAAAGGCAAGAAACAGATTGTTATTACTGAGATCCCTTACATGGTCAATAAATCCAAGCTGGTTGAGAAAATCGCCGAGCTGGTTAAAGAGAAAAAAATCGAAGGGATCTCTGATTTAAGAGATGAATCTGACCTCAAAAAAGGGATGTCGATCATCATTGATTTAAAACGGGATGCTAATGAAACGATTATTTTAAATCAGTTATATAAACATACTCAGCTCCAGGAAACCTTTGGAGTGATCATGCTGGCTTTGGTAAACAATGAACCGAAGGTTCTTGATTTAAAAGAGATTCTCTTTCACTATATTGAACATCAAAAAGAAATCATTACCAGACGGACCATTTTTGATCTAAAAAAAGCTGAAGCCAGAGCTCATATTCTGGAAGGTTTAAAAATTGCCCTGGATCATATCGACGAAGTTATTAAGTTAATTAGAGCGGCAGCCGATGGAAAAGTAGCCAAAGAGCAATTAATTGAACGATTCAGCCTTTCCGAAGTTCAGGCTCAGGCGATTCTGGACATGCGTCTCCAGCGTTTAACTGGTCTGGAACGGGAAAAAATCGAAGAAGAATATAAAGAACTGATGCTCACCATTGCCAAACTAAAAGCTATTTTAGCTGATGGTCAGCTGGTTCTGAATATTATCAAAGAAGAACTGATCGAAATCAAAGAAAAATATGGCGATAAACGTCGCACTAACTTTGATATTGATGTCGAAGACTTTGAAATCGAAGACCTCATTGAGGAAGAAGAAGTGGTTATTACAATGACCCATATCGGTTATGTCAAACGGATTACGGCTGACAATTACCGCTCACAAAAACGGGGCGGCAAGGGTATCACTGCCCTCAGCACGAGAGAGAATGACTTTGTCGAACACCTCTTTACGACCACAACCCATCACTATCTGATGTTCTTTACCAATCTTGGTAAGGTCTATCGCTTAAAAGCCTTTGAAATTCCTGAAGGCGGACGAACCGCCCGAGGAACGGCCATTGTCAACCTCTTGCCATTGGAAGCAGGCGAACAGATTGCCACGATGATTCCGGTCAAAGAATTCACGGCTGACAAGTATCTGATTATGGCGACCAAGCAGGGGATCATCAAGAAAACCGATTTAACCGAGTATGACACCTCCCGTAAAAATGGTATCATCGCCATTAACCTGAGAGAAGGGGATGAGCTGATCAATGTGCGGTTGGTTGAACAGGATGAAGAAATCGTCATGGGAACTCAGTGTGGTTATGCAATCCGCTTTAATTCGGAAGAAGTAAGACCGATCAGCCGAACGTCCATCGGGGTTCGTGGTATTGATCTGCGTGAAGATGACGTGGTCGTCGGGATGGACATTGTCAAAGAAGAGTTGTTTGTTCTTTGTGTCAGTGAAAACGGCTATGGCAAACTCAGCGCATCAGATTTATACCGTCCGCAGAAACGGGGCGGTAAGGGTGTTCAAACCTACAAGGTCACCAAGAAAACCGGTGAACTGGTCGGTTTCTGCGTAATCAGCCGGGATGGCGAAATTATGATGATCAATAATCAGGGTGTCGTGATCAAGCTGGAAGGTAATGATATTACCGCCGTAGGCCGAAATACCCAGGGCGTTCGTTTGATGAAATTAAAACCAGAAGAATCAATTGCCACCATTTCTAAAGTTTACAAGGAGGATCCAGTGGATGATCTCGACGACGAAGGCGATAATCAAATGCCACTCGTTGACACCACTGAAAAAGAATAATGGACTCATTAATCCATATCGATCGCATTCAAGTCAATTGTACGGTAAATGATCAGTTTGATGCCATTGCTTTAGCAGCCAGACCGCTGCTCGAGCAAGGGTGTATTACTGAAGATTTTGTTGAAGCGGCAGTGGAAAGGGAAAGAACCTTTCCCACCGGCTTACCCACCAAAATAGGGGTGGCTCTGCCCCATACTGAAGCGAAATATGTATTAAAAGAAAGCATCTCCATTGTTACCTTGAAAAATACCATCGTTTTTGCCGGAATGGGAAACCCCAAAGAAAGTATTCCGGTCCAGATTGTTTTTTTGCTGGCCATTAATAATCCTGAAAAACAGCTGAGGATATTGCAGACGATTATTACCATTATTCAAAATGAAAAAATGTTGATAAAAATAAAAGATGCAAAAGAACCGCAAATCATTTACAATCTCATTAAGACATTTTTATAATTTAGTCACAGTAAGAAAAAGAAAGTGAATACCAATGAATATTAAAATTGCACCCTCGATGCTCAGTGCAGATTTTGCCAATCTGGAACGGGATCTAAAAGAAGTAGAAAAAAATGGCGCCGATTATCTCCATGTGGATATTATGGATGGTCATTTTGTACCAAATATCACCATCGGCCCGGATCAGGTGGCACAGTTGCGAAAGGCGGTAGCCATTCCTTTTGATGTCCATTTGATGATTACTGAACCGCTCAAGTATATTGACCAGTTTGCCGATGCCGGTGCGGATATTATTACGGTTCATGTGGAATCAGATGGGGATATCCAGGCTTGTCTTGATGCCATTGTCAAAAAAGGGGTCAGACCGGGGCTGGTGGTTTCACCGGATACATCCCTGGATGTGATCGAACCCTATCTTGATCAGCTCGGGATGATTTTGATTATGTGTGTTTACCCCGGTTTTGGCGGACAAAGCTATATCCCGGCCAGCACCGAAAAAATAAGAGCCTGTCGCCAAATGATTGGTAACCGGAACATTGATCTTCAGGTTGATGGCGGGATTAATTTTAATACCTTAAAAGAAGTGGTGGAGGCCGGAGCAAATGTGATTGTTTCGGGATCTTGTTTGTTTAATGGTGATATGAAAGAAAATATGGGACAATTTAGAAAAATCATCCAGCGATAAATTCTAAAATTGAAAGAGGGAAAAACGATGAAACTTGTTTTAGTTGCGTGTGGAACAGCCCTGGCAACATCAACAGTGGTTGCCAAGAAGATTGAACAGATTGCTCAGGAAAATGGCATTGAGTGTCGGACAGTTCAAGCCAAAGCGGTTGATGCATTTAAAAAATATCAAGAATTACATCCGGATGCGATTGTGTGTACCTGTCAACTGGAAGGGGATATCGATATCCCGGTGATTAATGGCCGCGCTTTTTTAACGGGGATTAATCTTCAAAGCACCATTGACCAGTTAATTGAGATCTTGAAAAAATAAAAAGAAAAACTGACTTGGCTCTATCAACCAAGTCAGTTTTTTATTAAAAATGTTTTAGGTTGACAATAGTATGGCTAATATTGTAAAATTAAAAAGGTTAAAAGGGAGTAGTTGTTATACAAAGTCAACATGCTGGTGATTCATCACCTGGCTTTGTAGCCAATTCTGGTAACGAGACTTTTAGCGTAGTCCATTTGCGGGTGGATTATGCTAAGAGTCTTTTTATTTTGGAAAAGGTGGTACTGCTTAAATACGGTTGGAAGGAAAGAGAAATGTATTTAAATTTTGTCGCGTTTTTAGTTGCTGTCGGGGCGGTGGTTCTGGCCGAAATGGGGGATAAGACCCAGCTATTGGCGATGGCCTTTGCCACCAAGTATAAGGCCGGGAAGGTTATGATCGGGGTTTTTATTGCCACCGTGTTCAATCATGCGCTGGCGGTGGCGGTGGGGAACTATATTACCCGCTTTGATGGTGCCCAGATCTGGATTCAGGGAATTGCTTCGTTATCTTTTATTTTCTTCGGATTATGGACCATCAGAGGGGATAAGCTAAATGGCGAGGAAAATAGGGCAACTAAATTCGGCCCGATTATCACCGTTACGATTGCCTTTTTTATTGCTGAAATGGGCGATAAAACCCAGCTGGCCACCATTGCCCTGGCCACCAAATTTCCCGAGAATGCCATTGGCGTTCTGGTGGGAACGACCACCGGGATGTTGATTGCCGATGCGATCGGGATTATTATCGGGGTGGTCCTATGTAAAAAGATACCAGAGCGGACAGTTAAGCTGGTATCCGCCGGGGCCTTTATGTTATTTGGATTTATTGGCACCTATCAGGTGGCCACCCAGCAGTTGCAATTGGGGATCACAACGATAACCTTGTTAATGATAGCGTTATTGATTGTAACGGCCGGGGCATCCTATTACTTGATTAAAAAAGATCGGGAAGAAGCAAAAAAAGAAAGTGATCCATCATGTTATTGTAAAACTGATGCAGGGGACAGCAAAGAGAAGCAGAATAATTAATCAAAAAAGTTGCGATGTAAAAAAACATCGCAACTTTTTGTTGTTGTTAAGCTATTAAGATAAAGATAAAAGGGATTTACTGTAGTCCCAGTCCGGCAACAATCTCATCAATGCCAGTGAGGATATAGTTGGGACGGTAAGGGAAATCATTAACCGTTTCCCGGGTGGACACACCGCTGAGAACTAAGAATGTGGTGAGCCCGGATTCGATCCCGGCGATAATATCGGTATCCATGCGGTCGCCGATAATCAGGGCATCATCACTGTGAACACCCAGACGCTTGATCCCGGTACGCATCATCAGTGGGTTTGGTTTGCCGACGTAATAGGCGCCCTTCCCGGTGGCCAGTTCGATCGGGGCGACGAAGGCCCGACAGGCCGGCACAATGCCTTCTTCAGTAGGGCCGGTTAAATCCGGGTTAGTGGCAATCAGTTTGGCACCTTTTTGAATCAGCTTCACGGCTCTGAGGACAGAGTCATAATTATAAGAGCGGGTTTCGCCAAAAACGACATAGTCCGGATCCACATCATTCATGGTAATTTCCACGTCATAAAGGGCATTCACCAGTCCCGGTTCACCTATGACATAGGCCGAACAGCCAGGGGATTGATCTTTTAAAAATTTGGCAGTCGCCAGAGCGCTGGTATAAAAATGGCTTTCGTCAATTTCCAGACCCAGACGCGCCAGTTTTTCCTTTAGTTCAATGGGTGAACGTTCGCTGGAATTGGTCAGGAAGAGGAAATTTTTATCGGTAGCGTAAAGCCAATCGACAAATTCCTTTACTCCCGGCAGCAGTCTATTACCGTGATAGATAACACCGTCCATATCGCAAATAAAGCCTTTTTTATTTTTAATCAGTTCTAATAATTCTTCATTCATTTTTGTGCCTCCAATTAATTTTCAGTTATTTACATTATTATACCCTATTTGAGCGGGATTCATCTTAAAAATAGAGTTGATTTATGTAAAAAGATGTAAACAAATGTAAAAATTTGATTTAAATCATGTTTGACAAAAATTTTCTGTCTTCGCATAAGTATTTGCATGAGCAACTGTGATAGACTCAGAAAGTAGGAAAAATACTATTTCAGGAAGGCAAAGGAACCCAAATGGAGACAATTTTAAAAAAATATGATGATATGCGTGTGATGCGGATGATTAAAAAACAGCTGATTAATTGTGAAGCGACGCTGGAACTGCTCCGCAAAGAATATGAGGAAAAAGACGATCAGCTTTTAGCACTGGGGATTAAAAAAGAAGTGACCTATCGTTCGGTGGATGAAGAGGAAGTTGGCTCCCTGACAGCTCGACTGGAAGCTTTAAAAAAAGAAATCCAGGAAATTGAAGAAGATAAGAGCAAAATGGCAGCCTACAATGCCTATACCCGTCAATAGCAGAATACAGATTAAAATCGGGGCTTGACTTTAGTGATGTGATGTAATAATATTAGATCAGTAAGAGATAAATAGTAGCACAAAATGGGGTACACCACCGAAAGGGTGTAATCGCGTTTTGTGCTTTTTTGCGTTTAAAACAGTAAAGGAGAAAAATCAAAATGAGAGTTAATGGAAAAGAAATGACCCTGGGTAACAATCAAAGTCTGTTGCAGTTTTTGCAGAGTAATCAGTTTGATGTGACCACCCTGGCTGTGGCCAGAAATGGTGAAATCGTCCCAAAAGCGACCTATGATGTGGTGATGCTCGGTGAGGAGGATACCCTGGAAGTGGTTCGCTTTGTGGGTGGCGGTTGATCGTAATCAGGCAACTAAACACAAGGTAATAATTATTCAAACAAAATACCAATAATAAAGTCAAAAAGGAGACGAAATGACAGATCAATTAGTAATTGGCGGACACCCTTTTAATTCCCGGTTTATCCTGGGGTCGGGAAAGTTTTCACTGGAAATTGTTAAGGCGGTGGTTGAGAATGGCGGCGCGGAAATGGTAACCCTGGCGCTGCGGCGGGCCAATCGGGGCGGCGAAGAAAATATTCTGGATTATATTCCCAAGCATATTACCCTGCTGCCCAACACTTCCGGAGCCAGAACCGCAGAGGAAGCAGTTAAAATCGCCCGGCTGGCCCGGGAAATCAATTGCGGGAATTTTGTCAAGGTGGAAGTGATCAGGGATTCCAAGTATCTGTTCCCCGATAACTATGAAACCATTAAAGCCACGGAAATCCTGGCCAAAGATGGTTTTGTGGTGATGCCCTATATGTATCCGGATTTAAATGTCGCCCGGGATTTAGTCAGTGCCGGAGCGGCGGCAGTCATGCCATTGGCGGCCCCGATTGGCAGCAACAAGGGACTGAGCACCCGGGATTTTATTGAGATTCTGGTCAATGAAATTGCGGTTCCGATTATCGTCGATGCCGGTATCGGGCGGCCGTCTCAGGCTTGTGAGGCGATGGAAATGGGCATCGATGCAGTGATGTGCAATACGGCGGTGGCGACTGCCAAAAATATTCCATTGATGGCCAGGGCCTTTGGCCTAGCCATTGAGTCGGGCCGAAATGCTTATCTGGCCGGCCTCGGACGGGTCTTAACCGAGGCGGAAGCATCCAGTCCCTTGACCGGGTTTTTGGAGGATTAGGATGGCAGTGAAACGAACAGATCCGATGGTCTATCAACCGGGAATGGAGATTATCACTTCGGATATTCTGGATAAGGTCTTAAAAAATGTGGATAACTATGACTATTCAAAGGTGTCAGCCCGGGAGGTGGAAGAGGCCCTGAAAAAGGATCATTTATCGATGGGAGATTATGGAGCCTTATTATCACCGGCAGCGACACCATATTTAGAAGAAATGGCAAAAAAAGCCATTATTGAAACCAGAAGACACTTTGGCAATAGCATCGGCTTGTTTACGCCCCTTTATATTGCCAATTACTGTGAAAATAACTGTGTATACTGTGGATTTAATTGTAAAAATAAAATCCGCCGGGGCAAGCTTAGCCTGGTTGAAATGGAGAGAGAGCTGGAAGCCATTGCCAAAACCGGATTAACAGAATTACTGATTTTAACCGGAGAATCCCGGCATCATTCCGGGGTGGAATATATTGGGGCAGCGGTTAAGCTGGCGGCAGAATATTTTTCCACCGTGGGGATTGAAATCTATCCCCTGAATGCTGATGAATACGCCTATCTTAAAAAATGCGGGGCCGATTTTGTCTCGGTCTATCAGGAAACCTACAATCTTGACAAATATCAACAGGTTCATTTAAGTGGGCCCAAGCGGGTCTTTCCCTATCGGTTTGACGCCCAGGAGCGGGCCTTGATGGGGGGCCTGCGGGGGGTATCCTTCGGGGCGCTGCTGGGTTTGGGTGACTTCAGAAAAGACGCCTTTGCCACTGGGGTGCATGCTTATTTTATTCAGCAGAAATACCCCCATGCCGAAATTGGTTTTTCTACTCCCCGGCTCAGGCCCTTTATTAACAATGCCGATAACAACCCCAATGACGTCCATGAAAAACAGTTGCTGCAAGTGATGCTGGCCTACCGCTTGCTGATGCCTTTTGCGGGGATCACCATTTCAACCCGGGAACGGGCCGGTTTTCGTGATCACGTCATCGGGATGGTGGCCACAAAAATTTCCGCCGGTGTCAGGGTCGGAGTCGGTGGTCATGAACAGGAAGAAAAAGGCGATGAACAGTTTGTGATTTCCGATCCCCGCAGCGTCACTGAGGTGCACCAGATGATTTTAAACCGGGGCCTTCAGCCGGTTTATCGCGACTATATCCGGGTATAAAGCTTACAAATTGACGGTTTTCTTTTTCTCCAAATATGATAGACTATAAACAAGAAAAATGAAGGAGCCTATTATGCTGATTTGTATAACTAACCAGAAATTGTGCCGGGACGATTTTCTGAGTCGCATCAATAAAATTGCCAGTGGGAAACCCGATGCCATTATGCTGCGAGAAAAAGAACTGGATGAAGAAGACTATCAAGAGCTGGCCATCAAAGTGAAAGAAATCTGTGATCGGCATCAGGTAAAGCTGATCATCAATCATAATATTGAAACGGCGGAGCGATTAATGGTGGGCGCTGTTCAGGTGTCCATTGATGATCTTAGAAAAAAGGGCGAATCAATCAGGAATTTTGATCAGGTTGGGGTATCGGTTCATTCAGTGGAACAGGCCCGCGAAGCGGAAGTATCAGGCGCCAATTATTTAATCGCCGGTCATGTTTTTCCCACTGACTGCAAAAAAGGCCTGCCAGCCCGGGGACTGCGTTTTCTCAAAGAAGTATGCGATTCCGTCAGTATCCCGGTTTATGCCATTGGCGGCATCAGCGAAACCAACTATAAGATCGCCTTGATGGCCGGCGCCAAAGGGGTCTGCATCATGAGCGAAGCGATGACCACCGATCACCCGGAAACCCTTGCTCAGCGATTTGTTTTTTAGTAAGTTGTTTTTAATCCAGCCATAACAATTGAAGTGGATCGGGTTTAAATAAAAAAAGGGATATGGCTTAGCCATTATCCCTCAGAATTTTAAAAAAGATAACCTAGTACCGACAATTGTTACATCATGTTGTACGCATCGGAGCGGACATGGCAGAGCCTGTCCGATTCCGCAGCGAACAATAGATTAACAATTGGTCGGTACGATAGTTTACGACAACCGCAGGGATATGGCTTAGCCATTATCCCTTTTTGATTGTTCCATAAAAGTCAGCAACTCGTCCTCGCCGAGTGGTTTGGCGTAGTAATAGCCCTGGGCAATATGGCAATTATTTTTGAGTAAAAAGTTAATCTGTTCTAGGGTTTCAACCCCTTCGGCAATGACCTGGAGATTGAAATTGCCAGCCAGTTCAATGATGACCTTGGCAATGGTGCCGTTGTCGTAATGGGGAATCCCTTTAATAAAGGAACGGTCGATTTTGATCTTATCCACCGCGAATTTTTTCAGATAGCTCAGGGAGGAGTAACCAGTTCCAAAATCGTCAATGGAGACCTGGATCCCCATCCTATGGAATTCGCTGAGGATGGATTCGCATTCATTTTCGTTGTCCATCAGAATTCCCTCGGTGATTTCCAGCTCCAGCAACTCTGGCGGGAGCTTGGTCCGGATCAAGATGGACTGGATCAGTTCCCCGATATAAGGGGCCTTAAACTGGAGCATCGACAAATTAACTGCGATCGGGGTTTGGTAACCCATGGCTGCCAATTTGTTCCCGAATTCGCAGGCGTTTTCCAGCACCCATTCCCCAATTGGGATAATCAAATTTGATTCCTCGGCTATGGTAATAAAGTTTCCTGGGGGAACCATGCCATCGGTGCTGTTCCAGCGGATTAAAGCCTCCAGACCGATGATCTGATTCGTAGACATATTCACCTGGGGCTGGTAGTGGAGAATAAATTCATGGTTGTTCAGGGCATTACGCAGTTTATTCTGCAGCTCATATTTTTGAATCGAGAGACTGTTAATTTCTTTGTAATAGAATTCAAAACGGCGGCCCTTATTGGCTTTCACGTTGTTCAGGGCTGAAGCGGCGGTTTTCAGAAGCTTGGCATAATGGTTAGCGTCACTGGGGTAGAGGCTGATCCCGATGCTGACGTCGATGATGAGTTCTTCGTCATTAATGACCATTTGTCGGTCCAGCTCCTTGCTTAACCCCATAATATAGTCATATAAATCTTCATTGGATGAAACATGGGCTTTCAGGATGCCAAACTCATCATTGCCCAAGCGGGCCAGCACATCCTGGTCGCTGATCAGATTTTTAAGACGATTGGCCAGGGCAATCAGGACCTTATTGCCGAAATCAAAGCCTTTAGCCTCATTGATAATTCTGAAATTATCAATGTTGATCAGGATCAGGGCATGGCTACCGGCATTGTCGGGGTCTGCGCTGATGAGTTCCAGGCCCGATTCATCCAGAAATACCTTATTATTCAGTTTGGTCAGATGATCAAAATATTTCAGATAGTAAATATCTTTTTCTATTTGCTTATGGGCGGTGAGATTGGTGATGTTACCGATATAATAATCAGCACCTCCGTTTTTAACCTTACTGATCCGCAGAAAAAGAAACAGGGTTTCATTTGAATTCTGAGCATGTTCAATTTCACCGGACCAGACCGGATTCATTTGCAGGCTGTCAATCAACGGCTGATCGATGAGGATATTGTTTTCTGACAAGTTCAGCGCCGGGATTTCTGCTTCCGGAATCCCGATAATTCGGGAAAAGGCGGCATTATGATAAATGCAGAAAAATTCATCGTTCAGGATAAAAATGCCCTCGTCAGTGCCAGACAGTAATTCCAGGATCATTTCCAACTGAGATTGCACGACCCGGCGTTTGTTAATTTCTTCATTCAGAGCCTCATTGTTGGTTTGGACTTCTTCGATATATTGGGTGATCCGATGACTCATCATTTTGAGCCCCCGGGATAAAATCCCGATCTCATCCTCGCGACTATAAAGGTCATCCGGCAGATTGATTTCCTGATCACCCTGACTGAAGGTTTCAACTGAGTCCGAAATGGTCACAATCGGTTCGGAAATAAGCCGGGTCATCCGTTTGATAAACAGAGCAATCAAAAGAAGCAGCGCCAGCGAAATAAAGAAAAGGCTGAAGATAAACTGGTTCAGCGGGGCCAGGACTTCAGAGCGGGGTATTACAGTGGCCACAATCCAGTTGGATGACTGGGTGGGCACATAGGCAATATATTTGGCATTATTCCCCAGACTGTATTCAATAACACCACTTTCACCGGAGGTGATCTGGGTCATATAGGGGTCGAGATAGGCAAAAGGATTGGCCCCTTCAGCAGAAAAAACCTTGAGATCAGCGGGGTAATAAAAGAGCGTCCCGTCTTTATTAATCAATAGGGTATAGCCATTGCTGCCGACCTTGTAGGTATCCATCAGTTTCGAAATATCAGATACCTGTAAATCAATCCCCATGGCTCCAATCACGTTGTTATTTTTAAGGATCGGGGTGGTGATGGAAACCACCATTTTTTCGGTGACCAAATCAATATAAGGACTGGTGACCGTTACCCCCCGGGATTTCAAGGTTTCAATATACCAGAGCCGCTTGTTCAAATCATAATCTGGTTTAGGATCAAACTCTGGGGTGGAAGAAATCAGATCATTGGACTTGGTGATACCGAGGTAAGCCAGCGAAATATTGGGGTTAGAAGCCTTAATCGCCTGGAGTTCCTGGGTCACCACATTGAATAGGGGATGCTGACGTTTTTCCTCCCGGGTATTGAGGCCTTCGGTAATGGCCTGATAATCCTGGTTGGTTTTCATCTGTTCCACGATGACAACATTTTTTTCAATAAATTTGTCAATTTCAGTGGCAATCTGCTGAGCATCTTTCGATATTTCTTCCTTACTGTTGGCCTCAAAAAAATCACTCAACATTTGGATGGATATGATTCCATAAACAGCGAAGGCAACAATAATAAATCCGATAACAATTGTACCAATCCGTCGGATCAGGCTTTTTTTAAACCACTGCACTGGTGTTCCATCCTTTCTCTGAAGGTTCAGTCAAGATCATAACTGTTAGTTTTAGCTTGCTTTTTCATGTTCCTATTATAAACGAAAAAGAGCATAAAGAAAAATAATTTTTAATGTATTGACAGTAATATATCAATTATGTTAAAGTTTAATCAATTAAATAAGAAGTCTTCAGGGCAGGGATAGTTTCCCTACCGGTGGTATAGCCCACGAGCCGCAAGGTATGATTCGGTGTAATTCCGAGGCCGACAGTTAAAGTCTGGATGAAAGAAGATAATAAAGTTTTGCATTTGTTTTGCATAGGTCTTTGTTTATTTAGCTCTGAAATGGTAATCATTTCAGAGCTTTTTTTATACAAAGAATAAGTAAATCTGTAAATAAACCCTTTGCCCTGAATGACTTCAGGGTATTTTTCTTTTTTGAGAGAGGAGAACGTGTGGAAAATCATCAAAAATATATGGATCTGGCCATCGAACTGGCCAAAAAAGGCCGCGGTCAGGTAAATCCCAATCCCCTGGTGGGAGCGGTGATCGTCAAGGATGAAGTGATCATCGGCAGCGGCTATCACGAAAAATATGGCGGGCTACATGCCGAACGTCAGGCCCTAGCGGCCTGTACCCAGTCGGCGGCCGGGGCAACCCTGTATGTGACGCTGGAACCCTGCTGTCATCACGGCAAAACGCCGCCGTGCACCGAGGCCATCATTGACAGTAAAATCAGCCGGGTGGTCATCGGAGCCAGTGATCCCAATCCGCTGATCAGTGGCAAGGGGATTGAGATCCTGAGACAGCAGGGGATCACGGTGATAACCGAAGTTAGCGAAATGGCCTGCCAGGAATTGAATGCCGTATTTTTTCACTACATCAAACACCAAACCCCCTATGTGTTAATGAAATACGCCATGACCCTGGATGGTAAAATTGCCACCCATACTGGGAAATCCAAGTGGATTACCGGAGCAGAGGCCAGGGCAGCCGTCCATCAGACCCGCAATGAATATACCGGAATTATGGTGGGGGTCAACACTATTTTACAGGATGATCCCCAGCTGACCTGCCGGATAGAGGGCGGCAGAAACCCCAGCCGGATTATCTGCGATACCCATTTACGGACCCCGCTGACAGCCCAGGTCGTGGCAACGGCCCGGAAAATACCAACCTATCTGGCCACCTGCTCCCGGGATCAGAACAAAATAAAACGGTTTGAAATCATGGGCTGCAAAATTTTAGCTGTTCCACCAGCCGGGGACCATCTTAATCTCCGGGAACTGATGACACAATTGGGGCAGGAAGGGATTGACAGTATTCTTCTGGAAGGTGGCGGCACCCTGAATTTCAGTGCTTTAAAAAGTGGCATCGTCAATAAGCTCCAGGTCTATCTGGCCCCCAAAATATTTGGCGGCGCTGCTGCCAAGACTCCGGTGGAAGGTCCGGGGCTGGAAGATCCAGAGAAGGCCTTCCAGTTTACGGACCGAAAAATAAAAATATTCGGGGCCGACATCTGCCTCGAATATGTGAAGAGGTAAGCTCATGTTTACAGGAATTATTGAAGAAATTGGCAAAATTACTGGCGTCATTAAGGGGCAACGGTCTTCCCAACTATGGGTTCAAGGAGCGGTCATCATCGACGATTTAAAACTGGGCGACAGCGTGGCGGTGAATGGGGTGTGCCTGACGGTATCCCAATTGAGTGAAAATAAGTGGATGGCTGATGTCATGAGTGAAACCCTGAGTCGCAGCAATCTGGGTGATCTAAAAGGCGGATCGGTTGTCAATTTGGAACGGGCGATGCCCGCCAATGGGCGTTTCGGAGGGCATATGGTGGCTGGTCACATTGACGGAACCGGTCGCATTATTCAAATCATTAAAGATGATAATGCAGTGATCTTTGAGATTGGCGCACCGCTGAAAATACTCCGCTACATCATCGAAAAAGGTTCCATTGCCATTGATGGCATCAGCTTAACGGTCATCGAAATGACCGCCGACAGCTTTAAAGTGTCCATCATTCCCCATACCATTAAACAGACAATCCTGGGTATCAAAAAACCCGGCGATCCAGTCAACCTGGAAAACGACCTGGTCGGAAAATATATCGAAAAGCTGTTGTTGAATCCAGCCCCAAAAACCGACCGCAACCTGGAAAAATCGGCTGGTTTGACCATTGATTTTCTGACTGAGGCCGGGTTTTAAAAAAATACAATTAAAATAAGAGAGGGTACTATGTTTAAATTTAATACCATTGAAGAAGCACTGGAAGATTTACGAGCCGGCAAAATTATCATCGTTACCGATGATGATGACCGCGAAAACGAGGGCGACTTTGTCTGTGCGGCTGAATTTGCCACCACCGAAAACGTCAATTTCATGGCCATCTACGGCAAAGGGCTGATCTGTATGCCGATGAGCGAAAAATTGGTCAAAAAATTAGCCGTTCCCCAAATGGTGACGGATAACACCGATAATCATTGCACCGCCTTTACCGTGTCGATCGACCATGTCGATACCACCACCGGTATTTCCGCTGAGGAACGTTCGGTCACCGCCATCAAGTGCGTCGACGAGAATGCCAGACCGGAAGATTTCCGGAGGCCAGGACATATGTTTCCCTTGGTCGCCCGGGAAAACGGGGTTTTGGAACGAAATGGCCATACCGAAGCCACCGTCGATCTGGTCAAGCTGGCCGGACTGAAAGAATGCGGTCTGTGCTGTGAAATTATGCGGGAAGACGGCACCATGATGCGGACCCCCGAGCTGATTGAATTTGCTCAGACTCATCAGATGAAATTTATCACCATCAAGGATCTGCAGAACTATCGCAAACAAAATGAAAAACTGGTCGATTGTGTAACGATCACCAAAATGCCCACAAAATATGGTGATTTTATCGCCTATGGTTATGTCAACAAGCTTAATGGCGAACATCATGTGGCTCTGGTTAAGGGTGATGTGAGCGGTGATAGCCCAGTGCTGTGTCGGGTTCATTCCGAATGTTTAACCGGCGACGCCTTTGGTTCGATCCGCTGTGATTGCGGCGATCAGTTTGGGGCGGCGATGACTGCCATTGAAAAAGAAGGTCGGGGCGTACTGCTCTACATGCGTCAGGAAGGCCGGGGCATTGGTCTGATCAATAAATTAAAAGCCTATGCCCTTCAGGATCTGGGCAGGGATACGGTCCAGGCCAATATTGAACTGGGCTTCCCGGAAGATCTGCGGGAATACTACATCGGTGCCCAGATTTTAAGCGACCTAGGGATAAGAAAACTGCGGCTGCTAACCAATAACCCCAAAAAAATGGACGGTTTGTCAGAATTTGGTCTGGAGATGGTGGAGCGGGTTCCCATCCAAATGGAAGCATCCAGCCACGACCTGTTTTATTTGAAAACCAAACAGGAAAAAATGGGCCATATTTTAAATTATAACTAAAAGGAGAATACAATGAATGTATATGAAGGTAAGTTAGTATCAAAGGGAATTAAAGTGGGGATTGTGGTGGCACGGTTTAATGAGTTTATTGGATCTAAGCTGCTGGGTGGAGCCATTGATGGTTTGAAGCGTCACGATGTGAAAGAAGAGGATATTGATGTGGCCTGGGTACCGGGGGCTTTTGAGATTCCCTTGATTGCTGCTAAAATGGCCAAGTTGGGAAAATATGATGCCGTTATTTGTCTGGGGGCAGTGATTCGCGGTTCTACTACCCATTATGATTATGTCTGCAGCGAAGTATCAAAGGGCGTGGCTCATGTCTCCCTGCAGTCCGAAATACCGGTGATCTTCGGGGTGCTGACCACCGAAAACATTGAGCAGGCCATCGAACGGGCCGGAACCAAGGCTGGCAATAAAGGCTATGACTGTGCCCTGACGGCGATTGAAATGGTCAATTTAATCAATGAAATAGCAAATTAAAAAACAGCGGGCCGGTGATTTCCGGCCTGCTGTTTTAGTTAAAACTTAAGCTAATTCGTCAAGGCTGACGACGCCATTTTGAAGCGCCAGTTCCTTGAGATCTTGATACTGTCCAGCGGTGCTGACATAGAAGTAGGGGTTAACGTAAAAAATGCCAAGAATCCCAAAGGTAAAACCGTTAAGCAAAAACCACCCCAGGAAGCTTAAGGACATCATAAAAATTTCGCCCTTGTGCCCCTCGGTCATTCGCATCGAAATTTTGACGGCTTCGGTGGCCGGCACATTGGGGTATTCGGCTAAAATATAAGGGGTGAATGAATAGGCAATAGCCTTGATAATACCGGGTACCACAAATAGCAGGGACCAGAGAAAAATAAATAATTCCATCCAGAGCATTCCCCCCAGTTTTCGTCCAAAGTCCGAAAAGCCGGTTTTAAACATGTCTTCAATGGTCGGGGCGGGGAGTTCAGCACGGTAAATCCATAGTGAAAAAAATTGCAGGCCAACCATCATCGGTGCCCAGACAATCAGACCACCCAGGCCGCCAACAAAGGACGTAACCCCGGAAGCAGCACCTATCACCACAAAAGCCAGTATCGTTGCGCCGACGCAGACCCAATAATTCTCGGAAAAGCGCTGCTTGGCGATAGCTTTAATTTCCTGTCTCGTTTTCATAAAATCTCCTTCTTAGTTTTTTTATAATCAACAATAAAAATACCGGCTAAAAAATTCGTCCAGCACTTTTATTGGTATTAAAAATTAGGATTCCCAGGTCACAAAATAAACACCGTCGGCTCTTTTTTGTCCTTTGCCCAGTTCGGAATGTCTTAACACACTGAGTTCAGCGCTGACTTCCTCTGGGGTCAGACCGAATTTTTCAACAAACTGGGGAACGGTTACCCCATTATTGGCGACGATATATTCATAGAATTCTTTTTGGCGGGGGGTCAGGCCCTGGGTTCCGGTGTGGCCGGATCGCTGTCGATCGAGTTTGGCGCTGTGAACAGCACTGGGGTCACAGGTTTGAACCAGTTTATGTTGGCCTAAGGCACAGTCATCACAAAAAATCTTGCCTTTTACTTCGTAGATATCATCGTCTGCAAGTCCAATACCGCAGGAAAAACATTTTTGCATAAGAAGCTCCTTTGTATAAAAAATAATAATAAAAATTGATCGATGTGCTTAAGGAAAGTTTGGTAATTTCTTAAGAATCTTTGTATATAATATCACGACTTACGGCAAGAAGAAAGCGAAAGTTGAGTGATCAGTGGTGAAACAAGAGATAATCAAAATCGGCCGTTATCGGCATTATAAGGGAAATGAATATGAGGTTATTGGGGTGGGCAACCACAGTGAAACGCTGGAAGCCATGGTAATTTACCGGCCCTTGTATGGCGAAGGTGGGCTTTGGGTTCGTCCCGCCGCCATGTGGAACGAAAGCATTGAAAAAGACGGAGTCATAATGAAACGTTTTGAATATATTGGAGAGGCATCATTAAAAAAAGATGAACTATAAACTTAGAGAAAAAGACCTGCTAGACGACCTGAAAGGGCTGCTGCAAATCGATTCAACCAATGCCGATGCCGGGCCGGTGATGCCGGGGGCGCCTCTGGGGATTGGCATTAATGAGGCCATCAACTATGTTCTGGAACTGGGCGAGCGCTTTGGTTTTAAAACCAAAAATTGTGACGGCTATTGCGGTTATATCGAAATGGGGCAGGGCGAAGAAATGATCGGTATCCTGACCCATGTGGACACCGTTCCGGTGGGGGACGGCTGGTCCGTGAATCCCTTTGATCTGACCATTGACGGGGACAAGGTCTATGGCCGGGGCACCATCGACAACAAGGGTCCCACCCTGGTGGCGCTTTATGCCATGAAGGCCCTAGCCGATAGTGGTGCCCCGATCAATAAACGAGTGCGGCTGATTATCGGTGGCGATGAAGAAGGGGAACAATGGCATTGTATGAACCGCTACAAAGCTACTGAAGAAGCGCCGACCTATGCCTTTTCACCGGATTCGGGGTATCCCGCCATTTATGCCGAAAAGGGCATTCTGAATGTATGCATCAAAAAGAAACTGGAGCCCGCCATTCACAACCTGGGCTTTTTCAGTGGTAATCAGATCAATACCGTTCCCGATTACGCCAAGGCCATTGTCAGTGATGCCGTTTATGAAAGTACTGGTAAACCCGCTCATGCATCTCAGCCCCATGAGGGAATTAATGCAATGTTTTTATTGGCTAGTGAACTGAGAGTGCTGGGTCTGGATCATCCGTTTCTGGATCTCATTGATATCGCTACCTCTGAGGGACTTAATATTGATTTTGAAGATGAAATTTCCGGCAAACTCACCATCAATCCATCGATTGCCAATGTTAATCAGGAAAAGGCGGTGCTAAAGTGCGATATCCGTTATCCGGTAACCATGAAAGGAACGGATATCCGGGACCACATTGAAAGAGCCGTTACCCCTCTGGGATTTACCGTTAACATCAATTATGACTTGCCGCCGCTACATATTGAGAAAGAAAGTTATCTCATTGATGCGCTGCAGAAAATATATGAGGACTATACTGGCGATACGACTGGTCCCAAGGCGATTGGCGGGGGAACCTACGCCCGGGCCTTTGATAATGCCGTGGCTTTTGGGGGCCGATTCCCTGAGGAGCCCAACACCTGTCATCAGACTGATGAATACTGGAGCATTATCAGCATGAAGAAGAATTTTGATATTATCACCAAAGCGTTGGAAAGTCTGGTACAATAATAGCGAAAGTGCCGAGAGCTTACCGATCAGTTTCGCACGAAACAATTGCGACACTGTACGTCGGACAGTCTATCGACTGTTCGCCTACACGTTACGCAATTAAGACAAAGAAATGGGGAGAAACATGACCATTCATTTTAATAAACAAGCAGTTTTAGAGGCCCTACGAGGGCTGTTACAAATAAAGTCGGTGAACGCCAACGCCGGTGCGGTCACTCAAGAAGCGCCCTTGGGAACCGGGATCAATGAGGCCATCAATTACGTGTTGGATTTGGGCAAAAGTTTCGGCCTGACCACCAAAAACTGTGATGGTTATTGCGGTTACGTGGAATTCGGAGTAGGGCCGGAAATGGTGGCAGCGATCACCCATGTGGATACGGTGGAAGTGGGCGACGATTGGACCGTGCCGCCATTTGACTTGACCATTGACGGCGATACGGTTTATGGCCGTGGCGTGCTGGACGATAAAGGGCTCACCATCGTTGCCTTGTTTGCCTTGAAAGCCCTGAAAGATGCCAGGGTTCCGATCAATAAACGGATTCGCCTGATTATTGGCGGCGATGAAGAAGGTGGCAGCTGGGCCTGTATGAAACGCTATAAAGAAACTGAAGAAACGCCAGTCTACGCCTTCTCGCCGGATTCCGGTTATCCGGTTATTTTTGCGGAAAAGGGTATCATGAATGTAATTTTTGAAAAAGAACTGGAGGCTGGTCTACCCGTGCTGAACCTCAGCAGCGGGAAACAGATTAATTCGGTTCCGGATGTTGCCCGGGCTGATTACAACGGCCAGACTTATGAAGCCAGGGGCAAATCCGCCCATGCTTCCGATCCGCAAAAGGGCGACAACGCGCTGCTAAAACTGGCGGTCGAATTACGGGCGGCGGGCATCCCGCATCCGATTTTGGAGCTGCTTGATCGGGCGACGCCGGAAGGTTTTGGGATCAATTTCTCCGATGCCGTATCCGGGGATCTGACCCTTAATCCGGCCATTGCTTATGTGGATGATCATATCGCCGTGCTCCGCTGTGATATCCGCTACCCGGTGACGATGAAGAGCAGCGAACTCTGCGCCGCGATTCAGAAAGCCACGGTCGATCTGGGTTTTTCCCTTAAAATGGATCATGAAACCCTGCCCCTGCATGTGGATCGGGAAAGTTTTCTGGTCACCTCATTGCAAAAAGTATATGCCGACTACACCGGGGATACCAGCGGTCCGATTGTCTCGGGGGGCGGCACCTATGCCCGAGCCTTTGATAACGCCGTGGCTTTTGGCGGAGCCTTTCCCGGCGAGGTCAATACCTGTCATCAGACCGATGAATTCTGGAGCATTGACAGCATGGCGAAGAATTTTGACATTATTGTCAAGGCCCTGGAAGTGTTGGCCCAGTAAATTATTAGTACAAAATCGCTTATTGGCCATTATTTTTTAATGGCCGACAAGCGATTTTTTAGTTAGCAGCCGAACCGCCCTGACAAAGCGCGCCAAAATAATTATTAAGACTTTGCAAGAAAATCGAGAAACCACGGGCTTTTTTGATTCGTTAAGCTGATTCGTGGTATAATAAAAGAAATTAGCAGTTAAAATCCTGTCTTGAAACCCGATGGAAAATCAAAGGCAGGATTTTATTTTTTTACAAAGGTATTTTGTGTTTTAGATATTTTTGTGTTTGTGAAGGCGGATTAAAATAAGTTTTAAGGTGAAGAATGATGGAGAAACAAACAATAAGTATGGTGATTCCCTGTTATTGTGAAGAAGAGGTCATTCCCCTTTTTTATGATACGCTGGTGAACGAGGTTATAGCGCAGATGCCCACGGTAGATTTTGAGATTCTGTTTATTGATGATGGTTCGAAAGATAAAACCCTGACGATCATAAAAGCGCTCAATAAACAGGATCGGCGTGTTAAGTACGTATCCTTTTCCCGGAATTTTGGCAAAGAAGCCGCTATTTATGCCGGGTTAAAGTATGCATCCGGGGACTATGTCGGGATTATGGATGTTGATTTGCAGGATCCGCCGGCATTAATCATGCCCATGTATGAGGCCCTGATTAATGAGGATTATGACTGTGTGGCAGCCTGCCGGGAAAGTCGCGCCAAAGAATCCCACATCCGTTCTTTTTTTGCCAAACGCTTTTACAAGCTGATCAATCGGATGACGGGCATGGAAATTGTCGAGGGGGCACGAGATTTTAGACTGATGAAGCGTTTTGTGGTCGAAGCTGTTTTGGCGGTCGGCGAGTATAATCGCTTTTCAAAGGGCATTTTTGAATGGGTTGGTTTCAAGACAAAATGGCTGCCCTATCAGGATGCTAAGCGAGCAGCCGGAAAAACCAAGTGGTCTTTCTGGGAGTTATGCCTTTATTCAATGGAAGGGATCATCGGCTTTTCAACTGCACCGTTGGCCTTTGCTTCAGCCACCGGGCTGCTTTTTTGTATGCTATCCTTTGTCGCCATTGTCGTGATCATCATTCGGGAAATATTATGGCATGGTTCCGCCTATGGGTGGGCCTCGCTGGTGTGTTTGATTTTTTTGATCAGTGGGATTCAGTTATTCAGCATCGGGATTTTGGGTCAATACCTGGCCAAAACTTATCTGGAAACAAAAAAAAGACCTATTTTTATCGTTAAGGAACGCAATTAAATGAAGACATCCAAAAATTCACTTCTGGAATATGGAATTCTGGCTTTAATCGCTGTTTTGTTTCTACTGGTATTTTCTTATGGAACCAGTCCCCTGTTTATTGATAATTTTGGCATCTCAGATTCGGCGATCTTTTTACTGATTGGCAAGGGCATAACCGCTGGTTACATTCCCTATGTGGATTTATTTGATCATAAGGGGCCGGTGATGTTTTTTATCGAAGCCTTAGGGTGGTGGATCAGTCCTAATCGTTTTGGTAACTTTTTGCTGCAATGGCTTTTTATGGCCACAAACCTGGTGCTGATTTTTAAAATGGGGCGATTGTTTTTAGAAAAAAAGTGGTGTTGGGTTCCGATTGCTTTCTTTTTGTTAATTCTGGCCGCCACCTTTGAAGGCGGAAACTTAACGGAGGAATATAGTTTGCCGCTACTGTTGTTGCCGCTATACCTGGCCACAAAATATTTTAAGTTAGAACCGCTGGGAAAGGCCAAACATCCACCACTTTATGCGCTGGTATATGGGATCTGCTTTACGCTGATCATCTTTATCCGCTTAAATAATAGCGTGTTTATTGGTGCGATCGTCTTAGTCGTGATGATCCAATTGCTGGCCAATCAGTCGTTTCGCAATTTTTTTGATAATGTCCTGACATTTCTTAGTGGTTCGATTTTTGTCTGTTTACTGGTAGCTATTTATTTTTTGGCAAATCATGCTTTGGGTGATATGATTTATGGGACCTTTCTGTTTAATCTCAAATATGCCGGGGGGATGTCAGGGATATCAACACCAGAGGAGTTTGTGAAATTTGGTTATGGCATTACTCCAGTGATTTTTTCGTTTGGTATGGGCGTTTATTATTTGCTGAAAAAAGTAAGTAAAGAAATCGGCTGGTTATTAATCATCGGTTCCCTGATAACCTTTTTTTCGCTACTGTTGGGCGGGGTTTTCTACCATTATTTTATCTTAACGACGCCGTGCTTTGTTTTGGCCATTATTTTACTGATTGAGCTCTATGTAACAAATGGAAAAAAGCTGATCCAGGAAAATTATCGTGTGATGCTTATCGGGGTGTTGGCGCTGCTGCTGATAACGGTTGGCAGCTATCTGAATTTTTCAGATCAGACGGTTCGGGAAATTATGGCCGAACAACCGAATAACAGCTATTATGAAGATGCCCAGACCATCAAAAATTTAATCCCGGCTGACGATTTAGACAGCGTTTTGGGTTATTCGGTTCCCGCCGGATGGTTTCTAAAGGCGGAGATCACACCCTGTTATAAATATTTTACGATGCAGGAATGGTGGGGTCGCTACGACCCACAGGTGCTTATTGATACCAATACGCTACTGGAAAATAATCCACCTAAATGGATCGTTTTAAATAATGATCCCCAACAAAACCAGACGCTCTATGCTGTTCTGGCGATGAAATATGAATTAATCACGAAGGATACGGTCATTTCATTATACCATCTCAAAAATGAGCAAATAAAATGAGTAAATAAAACCCGATAATCAGGACAAAAAAGTGATTGTCGACCACTTAAAAAAAAATGGTTGACAATCACTTTTTTTTTGGTTAGAATACCAACAAGAGGTGATGAAATGTCGACAAAACAAAAATTATTACAAACCTTGGAAAAAAATCGCGAAACCTATCTCTCTGGAGAAGTGCTGGCCAGCACCATGGCTGTCTCGCGGTCGGCCATCTGGAAGGCCATCAAAACATTAAAAGAAGCGGGCTACGAAATAGAATCTACTACCAACAAGGGCTACCGGCTAAAAAGCGAATCGGACCGGATGTCGGCAGAAGGGATACACCCCTGGCTGTCACCGACCAACCAGGAGCTTGAACTGATTGTCTATCAAACCCTCGGTTCCACCAATCAGGAAGCCAAGAAATTGGCACTGGAAGGGGCAAAAACGGGAACGGTTATTATCGCTGAAGAGCAAACCCAGGGACGGGGCCGAATGGGCCGTTCCTTTTATTCACCGCCCAAAAGCGGGATTTATTTAAGTCTGGTGTTGCGACCCGATGTTGCCGCCCGTGATGCGGTGCTGTTAACTACCGGTGCATCGGTGGGGGTATGCCGGGCCATCAAAAAAGTAACGGGTATTGATACCCAGATCAAGTGGGTCAATGATATTTTTATGGGCGACCGGAAAATTGTCGGAATTCTCACCGAGGCGGTGACCAACTTTGAGAACGGACAGTTCGAGTTTGTGATCATCGGCATTGGCCTGAATTTCAAACAGCCGGAAGCGGCTTTACCCAAAGAGCTGGAAGACATTGTCGGGACGCTATTTGATGAAAAACCAGATGCCCTGACCCGTAATCGGCTGGCGGCGGAAATTATCAACGAGGTCTTAAATATCTGTGACGATCTGACTAATCGGAATTTTTTAGAGGAATACAAAACCCACTCGATGGTTTTGGGAAAACAGATTAAGGTTTTTCGGAACAGTGAGTGGGAAGTGGCAACCGCCCTGGACATCAGTGACGAAGGCGGATTAATCATCAGAAATCAATTTGGACAGACGGAAACCCTGAACAGCGGGGAAATTAGTATTAGAAAATTAGAATAGGATGGACGAAATGATCGAAAAAAATATAATCAATAAAAATACCCTTAATATAAGAATGCTGGTGCTGTGCGGATTATTTTCCGCTTTGATCGTAGTAGGGGCGATGATTAAAGTGCCCCTGCCGGGAATACCTTTTACCCTCCAGACCCTGTTTGTCATTCTGGCGGGATTGCTGCTGGGGTCCCGGGGCGGGCTGATTGCCGTGCTGGTTTATATTTTTCTCGGCCTGGTTGGTCTGCCGGTGTTTTCCGGTGGCGGCGGTTTGATGTATGTCTTAAAACCAAGCTTTGGCTATATTGTCGGCTTTGCCCTGGGGGCCTTTGTTACCGGCTGGTTGGCTGAAAAGAACACTGGTAACGGAACCGTGCCGATGGTCATTGCTGCCTTGGCCGGAACCGCTGTGATCTACGCGTTGGGACTGACCTGGTATTATATTATTGCCAATTATTACCTCAACACCCCGGTGGGCGCAGCCACCCTGATGATGACCGGCTTTGTGATGACTCTGCCGGGGGATCTGATTAAGATTGCCGTGAGCGTGCTGTTGGCCAAACGACTGGCACCGGTGATCCGGCAAGGGATGCTCACAAAGTAATTTGTGTAAAAGCCGCTGGCTTAAACAACATAGTGATAAAGATAACAGGTGTATTAAGAGCTAAAAACAAGTGCAGCCGCACAGCCCTGGTGGGGCAGATTTTCAAAAACAACTTTCCCGCCATGGATTTTCATGATCCGACGAACAATGATCAGTCCCAAACCGTGGTTTCCGAGTAACAGTGATTCATCCAGTCCCCCTGAATTTTTTATAAGTTCAGGGGGATAGCCTTTGCCATCGTCACTGACTTTAATCACCAGACTGGCCGTTGATTTAGTCACCGAAAGTTTAATATCACAGCCCCGGGGATTGTGCCGGATGCTGTTGTCAATCAGGTTGGTCAGGGCCCGACGAATCAGGGCCTGGTCGCAAAGTAAAATGGGGCCATTGGCTTCCTCGGTCACATCGACAGCGAGGGAATAGGGGGCGGGGAGACCGTCGTTGATAAAATCCACCGCTACGCCCCGGATTAAGGCGGCGGGCGAAACCCGGGTCAGCTCCATCGGCTGGGCATGGTACTCCAGTTTGGAGGCCAGGTTTAAATCGCTGACCAGAGCTTTAATCCGTTGACTATGCTGACAGATAATCCGGGCCTGATTTTGTTCGGTGGCAGGCAGTCTGGGGTTGTTTTCCAGTTCGCTGGCATAGCCCATCACCATCGACAGCGGGGTCCGGATATCGTGGGAAACCCCGGCAATCCATTCCGTTCGGGCCTGATCCCGGTGAGCCAGTTGTTTTTCCTGCTGCAAAAGAATCACCGATGTTTCATTGAGAATCCTTGCCACTTCCCCGGTGACACCACTGGTGGGTAGCGTCAGGGGTTCTTTTTTTGGTAGGGCGGTAATGCCGTTATACAGGGGCTTCAGTTTGCGGTAGAGCCACAGTCCCAGAAACAAGGCCAGCACCAGGGCCGACAGCACGTTCAAGATCAAAAAACCGGTCAAAAAACCGGGAATATGGGAAATGGTATCTTCGGTGGAGGTAATATTATATTTCCAGATGCTGTTTTTAGGGTCACCTAAAACCAGTAAACCGTCGGGATGTTCCCAAACCGATACCGGATAATCGTTGAGATACCAACGGCTGAAAGAGGCCACATCGGTAAGGGTGTATTGCCGGGGAATATCCCCGGGCAGGTTTTGGTTCCAGACCACCTGACCTTCCCGGCCAATCAGCATCGCCCAGGCATATTGCTCTTCCATCTGGGCGGTAGCAGCGGCATTAAGGGTATAAGTCCCCTCAGTGTTTGTGAGGCCATCGGAAACATCGGCAATGGCATATTTAAGCGGCTGGCTACCGGAATATTTAAACATCCAGTTGGTGGTGAACGCCAAATTGATGGCGACTAACAAGAGTGCAATTGCGGCTGTCAGCAGAATCGAACGGGTGATGATTTTACGCAGACTTTTCATGGCCTGGTTTCCCTGGCCAGTTTATAACCCATGCCCCGGATGGTCAGCAGGTATTGGGGTTGGGAAGGATCCACCTCAATTTTTTCCCGGAGCCGCCGGATGTGAACCATCAGGGTGTTTTCGTAGCCATAGAGATCATCATCCCAGGCGCTGCGGCAGAGGCTGTCAGCGGTAACGATATGGCCCTGATTTTCCCACAGTTTTTTCAGCAGGGCATGCTCCTTGGCAGTTAATGTTTTTTCACCATCACTGGTCTTAACGATGCCGCTTTGAAAATTGATGGTCACCGCCCCCAGTACCAGACATTCCTCCGCCGGTGGCTTAGTCAACAGCGGCTGGTAAACCCGCCGCAGGATTCCGCTTAAACGCAGCACCAGTTCCCGGGGCAGAAAGGGTTTGGTGATGTAGTCATCAGCACCCAGCCCCAGCCCCAGGAGCCGGTTCTCATCTTCATCCCGGGCCGACAAAAACAGCATTGGCACATTTGACTGCTGCCGCAGCTCCTGCATCAGCGAAAACCCGTCGCCATCCGGCAGCGTTACATCAAAAATGACCCCATCGGGCTTTTCTAAAGCAAAAAGCGCCCGCGCCTGCTTGCAGTTTTCGGCGCTGATCACCTGAGCAAAGCCCGCCTGATGGAGGATTGTTTTTAGTAGCTTAATAATGTCTGGTTCGTCATCGACAACCAGAAGCTTTGCTTCAAAAATTGTGTTCATCCTATTTGTTTCCATATTAATCACCCCCAAGTTATTATACCTGAAAAAACAGTTTCCGTTAGCGGATCCGGTCAAAATTAAGGTAAAAGTAAGGCCGGGGACAACCCGCCGTAAGGTTCATCGGCTATCATAAAGGTATAGAAAAAAAGAAGGAGTGCATGATTATGAGCAATATTATCGAGACGGAGGGTCTCAGCAAACAATATGGCAACGTTTATCGGGTCAAGGATGTCGATCTGTCGGTTCCGGAAGGGGCGATTTATGGTTTTCTGGGGCCCAATGGCGCCGGAAAATCGACGACGCTGAAGATGATTCTGGGGTTGGCCAAGCCCACAGAAGGGGAGATTGCGGTTTTTGGGAAACGGGTCAACAGCAAAAACCGCCTGGAAAACCTTAAAAATGTCGGTTCGCTGATCGAGTCGCCCAGCTATTACGGGCATCTAACCGGAGAGGAAAACCTGCGGATCTTTCAAACGCTGCGGGGAGTACCGAAACAGAACATTACCGAAGTACTGAAAATAGTCCGGCTGGAGAATCAGCAGAATAAAAAAGTCAGCCAGTATTCGCTGGGGATGAAACAGCGGTTGGGGCTGGCCAGTGCGTTGTTGGGCTATCCCAGGCTGCTGATTCTGGATGAACCCACCAACGGGCTGGACCCGGCCGGGATTCAGGAAATGCGGGAACTGATTCAGTCGCTGCCGCAAAAATTTGGCATGACCGTGGTGGTCTCCAGCCACCTCTTAAGTGAAATTGATCAGCTGGCCACTCGGGTGGGGATCATTCGGGAAGGGGAACTGGTTTATCAGGACAGCCTGACCAAGCTGCATCAGTACAGTAAACAGCATCTGGCGGTGCGAACCATGAATAATGAGGTGACCAAATCATTCCTCAGTCAAAAAGGCGTGGCCTGGGAAGCTGAGGATGATTATCTGATCATCCCGCAGATGAAAGATACAATGATGGCCGAAATCAGCAAGGCGCTGGGACAGAATAATATTGGCCTGGTTCGGATTGAAGAACGAAAAAAAAGCCTGGAGGATATTTTCCTGGAGCTGACGGGAACGGCGGTGAGTTTATGAGCGCCGCAATCGGGATGGAGGTCTTAAAAACAAAGGGCCGCAAGATCTGGCTGGTGGTGGCGGTGATGATGGCGGTTCAGCTGCTCTGGGCGGGCTGGGCTATTTCCAATAAGGATGCCAATGAGCTGGCTCAGGGCTGGTTATTTTTTCTCTATCAATTTCCGATGCTCAACTGTATCATCATGCCGGTAATCGCCGCGGTAGTCGCTTCGCGTCTGAGCGATGTGGAGCATCAGGGTCAAACCTTTAAGCTACTGGAAACCATTATTCCGGCTCAGCGGATCTTTGCGGCCAAGTTTATCTGGGGCAGTATCTATATGCTTGGCGCCGCTTTGGGACAACTGGCCATTATGATCGGCATGGGTTTCGTTCTGCATTTTGGCGGACCAGTGCCCTGGGGCGCGCTGGCGGGCTATCTGTTTTTTACCCTGGTGGTGAGTCTGACCATATATATCTTCCAGCAGGGGGTCTCGATGCTCGTTGCCAATCAGATGGTACCGATGACCCTGGGACTCGTTGGCGGTTTTATCGGTCTATTCAGTATGTTTTTCCCCCAGGGCTTTCAAAAGCTGATTTTGTGGAGCTATTATGGGGTGCTGATGCAGGTGGGCATGAATTGGGATGAGACCACCCGGGCGGTAGATTTCTACTGGACGGCCACTGATTGGTCAGGGCTCGGTTTGATTTTGGTTTTCTTTGTACTGATTTATGGAATCGGCCGAATTTTATTTGTGAGAAAAGAGGTCTGAGCGATGCTGATACGTGTTTTAAAAGCAGAAATGATCAAGATGCGCCACAGTCCGGTGTGGCTGGCTTTTTTACTGATTCCCATTATTCCGGCCTTTATGGGAACCTTCAATTATTTGAACAACCTGGGAATGCTAGAGAATCAGTGGTACAGCCTGTGGACCCAGCATACCCTGTTTGCCTGTTATTTTTTCCTGCCGGTATTGATTGGAATCTACGCGTCCTATCTTTTTCGGTTGGAACATGCCAATCATAATTGGAATGCGGTGATGACCGCCCCGGTTCCAATAACACCGGTATTTATGGCTAAACTGATGATGGGCTGGCTGATGGTGATGCTGACCCAGATCTTGATTGGACTCTTGTTTATCATTTCGGGATTCCTGGCGGGGCTGGTGGGACCGATCCCGCCGGAATTACCAGTCTGGCTTTTGTTTGGAGCGTTGGGCGGCATGGTGGTATGCGCTTTGCAGCTTTGTCTATCGCTGGTGATTCGCAGCTTTGCCGTGCCGGTGGGCATTGCTCTGATGGGTGGGATTGCCGGGTTGGCTTTGTTGTCGAAAGGCTATGGCCTCTACTTTCCCTATGCGCTAATAACCCTGGGTATGCGAGCCAATGATCCGGCGGCACCGATGGCGGTGGGCGAAATTTCCTTTCTGATCGCTTGCGCTGCTTTTATCGCTGGTTTTTGTCTATTTGCCATCACCTGGTTAAAACAGCGGGATGTGGTGACCGGTTAATCAATAGCAGGACAACATTAAGTAAAAGAATCGCAAAAAACGAAGTATAAAAATAGGCCAGTGTTTAGCAGAGAAAATTATCGCTAAACACTGGCCTTGATGATTTCGTACTTTTTAACTTGGCGGCTTACAGATTCCACAGGGGGTCAGGCCCAGGGAATGCACCTCGTCCAGACTGTTTAAATAAATCCGGTTGGATTCTTTCGGTAAACCGGAACAGCTGGGCAGATGATAAACCTTGGAGTTTTTATTGCCAATATAGCTGGCGTTTTCTGCCGTGGCGGTATTGGCTGGCGCTTCCGAAACGGGGTTGGCCGTTGCGACGAGGCCGTTATCCACCTCCTGATAAGGTTGGGTCGGGGTAACGCCGTTTTTATCAAAGCTTAGTTGCTCGCCTTTACTGGTGGCCACGATGGTTCCCAGCAGGTCGGTGCGGAAAATGACCGAACCCGCATCGTTGAGACGGCTCAAGGGCTCATCATGGGGATGGCCATAGTCGTTGTTCACGCCGCAGGAGATTACCGCATAACGGGGGTTCACCGTTCGCAGAAACAGATAACCGGTGGAGGAGTAGCTGCCATGATGGCCCACTTTAAGCACATCAGCCGCCAGATCGAGGTTCTGGGCCAGCAGTTCTTTTTCGGCCGTCTCTTCCATATCGCCCGTCAGTAGAAAGCGATGAGTGCCATGGGTGACCTTCATCACCAGGGAATCATCATTGACGTCTTCGTGAACGCTGAGTGGCCCAAGGAAGTTGATGGTGGAGCTGCCAAAAGCCATGGCTGATCCCGAGCTGGGGTTGGAAATGGGGATGTTTTTAGATTTAGCGGCGGCGATCAGGTTTTTGGAAGCCGTGGTTTCTTCGGAGTTGGTCAGATATAAATTGTCGACATCCAGATTGGCCACCACATCGGTCAGCCCGCCGGCATGATCATTGTGGTTGTGGGTGGCCACCACGTAGTCCAGTTGGGTGATGCCCAGATCGGCAAGATAATCGACAATCTGTTCCCCGTATTCCGGATTGCCGCCATCAATCAGCATCGTTTCGTTATTATCCACCAGTAGTATGGCATCGCCCTGGCCCACATCGAGAAAGTGGACCGCCAGCGAATCTTCGGGCGTAAAGGCGGTTTGGTTGCCGGTTAATAATTGACAGCCAGAAAAAACAAAGACAAAACCGATAATAAAAATAGTAAATAGTAAAAGTTTTCGTTTCATTAGGAGTCCTCCGTTAAGTAATTCTAGCATATTTGGGAATATAATGCCTCCATAAATTTTGAGATATAGCAGCTCGAACTTAAAAATGTAAAAATTGAAGTTTACTTAAAAGTTTGAAAGATGATTAAAAAAAAGTAGACGATAATGCTGATCTTAGGTAGAATTAAAGCCGTAGATTTAGCTGAATATAGAAGAGTTTTATGGGCTCCTACAGATCAGGTAGGTTGCAAAAAATAATTAAATATCGTTAATTTTTTTAAAATTACGAAAAAAAGGAGTTGCCGGGTGAAAGTTATTGACGGTACGAGTACAGACGTTTATTTTAATCTCGCCATGGAAGAATATATTTTCAAAAATTTTATGGATACGGACTATCTAATTTTATGGAAAAATCATGATAGTATCGTTTTGGGCAAACATCAGAATATTTTCGAAGAAATAAATTTATTAGCAGTGGAAAAATCGGGGATTCGGGTAGCCAGGCGGAATACCGGTGGCGGGACGGTTTTTCATGATGAACAGAATCTTAATTATTCTTTTATTACCAGTCAGGAAGAAGGGTTTTCCAATTATGATCAATTTTTAACGCCGATGATTGGTGCTTTGAATAAAATGGGAATACCGGCAGCTAAACGATGCAATAGCGATATTGCCATTGGTGAACAGAAAATTTCCGGATCGGCACAAACGATCAAAAAGGGGCGGGTATTACACCACGGCACCCTGCTTTTTGATTCTGATCTTAGCCTCCTTAAAAAACTGCTGAAACCGACCGAAGGTAAAATTACATCCAAATCAGTGAAATCGGTGAGAAGTGATGTGACCAATATCAAAGAACATATGGGTGATCCGTCCTTGACGCTGAATGCCTTTAAGGAGCGATTACTTGAGAATCTTTTTCCGGATGGTTGTGAAAAGGTCAGTCTCACTGCGGCGGATATCGCTGCTATTGGCGTGCTGGTAGCAGAAAAGTATTCCCAATGGGAATGGAATTATGGTTTGTCGCCTAAATTTTATTTTGAAAAGCAAAGTCTGGTTACCGATAAAGACGGCCAATCGAAAAAGGTAGTGGTTAATCTGGAAATCATCAAAGGGAAAATTGTCGGCTGCCAAGCGAAAGTCGATGAATTGGCCAATGCTGAGATTCAGGAGGTGCTGATCGGGGTGCGTTACGGTTATCAGGAGATATTAAAAAAATTGAGCGGTATCGGTTTGGTAGAGAATATCGAACTGGATGCATTAACTGCTTGTTTTTTATAGAGGAAAATAAAAGTGGAAATGAGAGGAAATCAAAATGAAAAAAAACATTCAAATGCCAAAATTAAGTGAACAAATGGAGTCTGGGGTATTGGCATCATGGAACAAAGAAGTAGGAGATGTGGTAGGAAAGGGTGAGGTGCTTTTCGAAATTGAAACGGAAAAGGTCGTCAGCGAGGTTGAAAGCATGGAATCCGGTGTTTTGGAAGCGGTCTTTTTTGAAGCTGGTGATGAAATTAAAGCCGATGAAATAATTGCGGTTATCAATTGCGATTGACTAGGGGATAAAATGAAAAAGAAACCAGAATGGTTAAAGGTCAGCTATAATAAAGAGGCTGTCGAAGAAGTTAGTGGGCTGATGGCTAAACTGAAATTGAACACGGTTTGTAAGGAAGCCAATTGTCCTAATCTGGGAGAATGCTATAAAAAAAGGACAGCTACCTTTATGATTCTGGGGAGTACCTGCACCCGCAGCTGCCGGTTTTGTAATGTAACCAGCGGGATGGTGGAACCGGTTGATCCCAAGGAGCCTCAGCATTTGGCTGAAGCCGTAAAGGAACTCGATCTAAAACACGTGGTGATCACCAGTGTCACCCGGGATGATCTGGTGGATGGCGGCGCTGGACATTTTGCTGACACCATCAGGGCGGTTCAGGTGCTAAACCCTGGGGTTTCGATCGAGGTGCTGATTCCCGACCTCCAAGGAGTGGAGAGGCATCTAGATATTGTCATTGCCGCCAATCCGGATGTGATTAACCATAATGTGGAAACCGTCCGGGAACTTTATTCAGAGGTTCGGCCGGAAGCTGACTATGATCGATCGATGGCGGTACTTGAGTATGTCAAAAAACAAGCGCCTCATATCAAAACAAAAACCGGGATGATGGTCGGCCTGGGTGAGACCGATGAACAGGTTTATCAGGTTATGGATGACAGCCTGAAAGTCGGTTGTGACATTTTTACGATTGGTCAGTATCTACAGCCATCACCGCAACATATTGAGGTTAAGGCTTATGTGACCCCGGAAAAGTTTGCCGAATATAAAAAAATCGGCGAAGCCAAAGGGTTTCACTATATTGCCAGCAGTCCTCTGGTGCGCAGTTCCTACCGGGCTGAAGAAGCTATGGAAGGAGGAAAGAGTTGATGGTTTATATCGAAAATAACTCCACCGATCCGTTTTTTAATTTTGCGTTGGAATACTATCTGATTACCGAAAAACAGCTGCCAGAGGATCAGATTTTTATTTTCTGGCGAACCGAGCCAACCCTGATGGTTGGTAAGTACCAGAACACCATTGAAGAAATCAACCAGGACTATGCCCAAAAAAATGGGATCAAGGTAGTGCGTCGCATTACCGGTGGCGGAACCATTTATACTGACATGGGTGGTTGGCAGTTTAGTTTTATCACCCGTGGCCAGGCTGAAAGCATTGATTTCAACAAATATATTGGCCCAGTAATTGAGGGCTTAAAAAAACTGGATGTTCCAGCGGAATTCAATAGCCGTAATGATCTGGTCATTCACGGCAAAAAGTTTTCCGGCAATGCCCAGTGCATGTTAAACGGTTATACCCTTCATCACGGCTCGTTGTTATTTAATACTGATTTTGAACAGATGGTCAAATCTCTGACTGTAGATGACTATAAAATCATCTCCAAAGGCATTAAATCGGTTAAGGAGCGGGTGACGAACATCTCTGAGCACCTGACACAACCGATCGATACGGATACCTTCAAAAAACTGATGGTGGATAGCATTATGCAGGGATCTAAGGCGGAATATCAATTGACGGCGGCTGATCGGGAGCGGATCAAGGCCATTGCCAAAGAAAAATTTGCAAGCTGGGAATGGAATTATGGCAAATCCCCGAAGTTCAACATCACCAGAACGGGTCGGTTTGACGGCGGAAAAATGGAGTTTAAGCTCGATGTGAATCAGGGCAAAATTACGGAATGTCATATCTATGGGGATTTTTTTGGAACCATGGACATTTCGGTTTTATCGGAGGCCCTGATTAGCACCACCTACGAAAAAGAAAGCATCAAAAAAGCCATCGAAGCCTGCGATATCAAACAGGGTTTCTACAATATTAATGTCGATGAGTTGGCAGATATAATCTGCTGAGATTTTAGGACAAAAACCAATTGCCCCGTCTATTGATTTAGACGGGGTTTCTTCATATCAATTTGGCAGTTCGGTGACCAGGACTTTACCTTTTCATTTTAATACGTTACAATAGGTTGATTAGTGCTTTGGTCGTTCAATTTAGAACACAGGATAAGTACTTACATGAAATATTAAAGAAGCTATGATAAAATCATCACTATGCTTAAAATACAAGGACGTATTTGAGAAGAGTGGCATAGGAAATGATGGGGAACAGAAGGAGACGAATTTATGGATAGTTCAAGAAAATTTCTTATTGTGTCAATCAGTGCGGCGGTGCTGTTGATCATTTTAGTCAGTTGCACACTGGCCTACTCAGGGCGGGATAATACCCTGATGTCAGACAAAACCCTGAGCTTTGAAATCAACGGATTTAATGTGGAACTGCCACTTTCAGAAAACGATGCAGTGTACGATGCGGTGAGCTTGAGCAGCGTCACTGAAAATAAAATAAAATTACTCAACGAGGTCGGTGCCACCGTTAAAATAGACGGCAAGGGCATCGGTGCCGGGACAACCATTGATTTAAAGTTGGATGAGCTTTCGTCCAGCGAACTGATAAAAATTCAGGTGGGCAACGAAAAGGATGAGCGGGTGATTTATCTGAGAACCCTGTCAACCCAGCTGCCAGAAATTATTCCCGCTGGAGCAAGCAGTTACGATGGAAATTACTTTGCTGCGGTGGCAACCGGGGGCGCGGCCTTGTATGAACTGAATAATCAGGGTGAAGTTGTTTTTTATATTGCAAAATCCCCGGAAAAAGCTAACGGTGAATCCTATCGGGATTTCAAAAAACACGTTTATGAAAATGGCATCGTGCGCTACAGCTACCAACGGGTATATGGCGACAGCAACGGCATCGGTTATGCCGTCGGCGAACGGGTGATCCTGGATGATCGGTATCAGGAAATAGATACCATTACCCTGGCCCAAAGTGAAATAGCAAAAGCTGGAGATCCGGTGGATGGCCGCGACTTTATCTTAATTGATGATAACCATTATATTGTCGAAGCTTCACAATTGGTGCTGGTGCAAAATGTGCCGGACGGATTAGGCGCCAACACGATGGGATCAAAGGTGGTCCGTAACCTGATTCAGGAAGTGAAAGATGATCAGGTAGTTTTTGAATTTACCACCGATTCACATCCGGAATTTTATGGACTGAGTATCGCTGACCATGATTACAGCAATATCACCAGCCAGAGCCCGGATTACGCTGGGTTGAATCGGATGATCATCGATCCCACCGATAACAATCTGATAGTCTCCTTAGGAAATATGAATACCATTATTAAAATTGATCGGGAAACCCGAGCCGTCATCTGGAAATTATCCGGGAACGGCGATGAATTTGGGATGTCTCCGGAGCAAAAAACAGCGGGACAAACTGATTTGGCCATCACCGCCGAAGGGGAATTAACCGTATTTGACAATGCCACAAGCACCGGTCAAACCCGAATCCTGAAAATAAAACTGGATGAAGTCAATAAGAAAATCCTCGGATACCAGGAATATAAGGTGCCGGGAAAAACCGCCCTGGCTTATGGCAGTGCCCAGAAAATCGGCGATAACATTGAAGTCTATTCAATCGGATGGGGACTGCTCAAGGATGGCAATGTAGCGATTTCTGAAATAGATTTCAACACCGGCAAAAAACTGCTGGAAGTCACGCTGCCTCAAGGTGTTGCCAATGATCGGGTTCAAAAGTTCAAATAGGTAGAAAGTTAAGATAAGGAAATTGAGGTCAATCATGAAACCATTATTTTTATGCTATCCCAAATGTTCAACCTGTCAGAAAGCGAAAAAGTTTCTCGCAGAAAATCAGATCGATGTTGAAGAACGGCATATTGTCGAGGATCATCCCCACAAAGACGAACTGGTTAAATGGATGAATCTTTATCAGGGCGATGCCAAAAAGTTTTTTAATACCAGCGGTCTGGTATATCGGGACATGGCTCTAAAAGACAAAGTTAAAACAATGACCCCGGATCAGATGGCCGAAGTATTGGCCGCCAATGGGATGCTGGTGAAGCGGCCACTGGTTATTTTGGCCGATACCGTCCTCATCGGCTTTAAAAAAGAGCAGTGGCAAGCCGTATTATTGACCGATAAGCAGGATTAATCCCTAAAGTGGCCGTTATTTTTTCCTATAAATGATTTGTAAGCGTAGCAGGGATGGTCTATAATGAAAAAAGGATTATTAATCGAATACAAAGGAGAAAGTTAAATGTCACGAAAAACTATTGAAAAATTTAAAAAACAACCTGAGACTGATGTGGTGGAAATAGTTGAAATGGAACTGACTGAATATACCTACCCCAAAAGTGGAATCGGTATCTGTCCCCAATGCGGCGGTAAAATGAACGGCGTTGGGCTTGACTGGGAATGTGAAGGCTGTGACTTAAAGCTTGTCGGTCCGGTATTCTAAAGAAGATAAACGAATAACAAACGTAAGGAAGCACATTTACCAACAAAGTCGATTGGAAGATGTGCTTTTTTATTTGATAAAGCACTGAATATTTTGGCCGCTGGAGCAGGAAGAAAGCTTAAATATTTCCATATGACAAGAGGAATAATTAGAGATATTACTAGAAAATCATGATTTTACGTGACATAATGATTAAATATGGTAAAATGTTGATAACTTTTTATAAGATTTGTTTAAAAGCAATAATTGGATTAAACAATTTGACCGCGTCTCCCAATACCCCATAGGTGTTAATGAAGCTAACAGCTAAGTGAAGAAAAATAAATAATAAACAAAATCCCTGGAGGAAAATAAAATGACGATTACCTATGAATTAGGGAAATCTTTATATGTGAACATAACCAATCGATGTAGCAACGCCTGTACGTTTTGCGTAAGAAAAGATGAACCGACTATCAATGGAGTTGATGATCTCTGGCTGGAGAAAGAACCAACTCAGGAAGAAATACTGGAAGATATCTTAAAACGGGATCTGGATCAATATGATGAATTGGTTTTTTGTGGATACGGAGAGCCAACCTATCGTTTGGATGAAATCTGTGCTATCGCCAAAGATGTGAAAAAAACTCATGCGATACCAATTCGGCTTAACACGAACGGACATGGAAATCTGATCTTTAAAAAAGACATGACCCCCCTGTTAAAAGATGCCATTGATGTGGTGTCGATCAGCTTAAATGCTAAAAATAAAAGCGAATACGATGAATTGTGCCGGCCTGTTTTTGAAGGCGCCTATGAAGAGCTGTTGGAATTTGCCCGACTGGCCGGTAGATATACCAAGGTGGTATTAACCATTGTGGATATACTGCCCATTGAAGATCAGGAAGCCTGTCGCCGAATCAGTCAATCGGTGGGGGCAGAGTTACGGATCCGTTCATATATTGATTAATGATAATTAACAGCTGGGGGAATCGAACCTGAGATGAGTAACAGCAATTTAACCCCCCGCTGCCTAAGCATCGGTGGTAAAGAGATCCGGGTCATTGACGACCATCAATATGCGCTGCTGATCTGGGGAACCTTGTTTCAGTCTCGAAAGCAGCCCATGGTACTAGTAAGTATTGATTATCATCCGGACACCAACCCGCCGTTCTGGTTATGGGCTTATCAAAAAGCCATGGCCATCGATCCCGATCGGGAAGCGGAACTGGTCGAAAAATTTCAGCGTCGAATGCTGGCCGCCCTGGAGCCGCTCGATTTGGATAGTGTGCAAAGGGTCATGGGTCAGATGCGCAATGATGAGCATATCAATACCGCCATGGAATTGGGCTATTTAAGAGATTACCATATGATCAATTGTATGGAAAAACACGTTTATTCAAGAGGCAGCCACTATCTGGTTCCCGAAAACCAATTTGGCAGCCTTGAGGATACCATGTTTAAAAACATTGAACTGCCGCTGGAAAGGATCAACGCCGAGGAGCTGATCCTTGATATTGATCTGGACTATTTCTTGCGCCCGGAAAATTTCGAACTGGATCTCGACCAAAACAGCATTTTTGCAGATCTGGTTAGGCAGGCTCAGATTATCACTGTAGCCCGTTCAAAAACGTATTTTGATTTTTTAAAAACCGATACGTTTACGATTGAAAGCTGCGAAGAAAAACTCATCGGCCTGCTGGAGAAAATCATCCGCAAGTAGATGATCAAAACAAATGACAACCTCAAAGCAGAAAAGTCAATATGACGATGGGAGATAGACCTTATGGGAAAATACAGTGAAGAAACCCGAATCATTAATCGGTCAAAAGACCAGTGTGAAGAAAGTTTATTGGCGTTTGACACCAGTAAGTATGATTTAAAAAACCATATCGCAGACAAAGCAGAAAGTCTGATCGTTTTCCATACAAAAATTGTCTTTGCCGCCAACGGCCAGCGGATTACCGTTAAGCTTAAAAATGCTGATAACCAGGCGACCGAAGTCAGCGTCCGGTCGGAACTGATTTCAAATGTCCTGACGAATGATCGCGGTGTGAATAGAAAAAATATTAATACCATATACAGCTATCTGAATCAAGAAAAAACAGGCGCTCAGGAACAGCAACCGGAAAGTGTCGGAAATAATCAACAGCCCAAAGCAAAAAAGAAGCTTTTTTCCTGGGGCAAAAATACCTCCGATGTAAAAATGTCCATTATGGCCAGCTATCTGGGTGGGTACAAAGAATTTGAAAAGTCCATTAAAGGAGTCATGGAAATCCATGAAGCCGGCATCGACTTTGGAGTTATGGGTCCCAAGTTTACGATTCAATTTTTAGATATGAAATCCGTCACCATTGCTTCAACCTTGGATATAGAACAAAATCAGGCCTGGCAGTTGACGTGCTTCAAAGACGAACTCCAAAAAGATAAAACCGATCACCAAAAAGCAAAGAAAAACAAGCTGGTTGTTGCCTACCAGAATGAAGCGGGACAAACCCAATGTATTTTCAGAGCCGATAATTCGTTAGAGGTGGAAAAGAGCGTTTTAAAAGCGCAAATGTTGATACTGGACTTGATGGAAAAATAAATTTAATAAAAGCTTGACAAACAAAATAGAACGACGTATAATAGAGAAGTTGAAATAAACAAGAACTGACGACATAGCACATAGGGACAAGGAACATCTTTTTCTCTAAAAATATTTGATGAGTATTAGTGATTATTTTTAGAAAAAAAGATGGACAGTTTAGCCGGTTCAACCGCTAACGCTCCATTGAACCTATTCGTTTCAGACGATTTCAATCGCCTAAAACAAAGCTAAACTAGTCTCGCGACGATGGCGGAAGGGCCACACCTGTTCCCATACCGAACACAGAAGTAAAGTCTTCCAGCGCCGAAAGTACTTGGTGGGTAACTGCCTGGGAGGATAGGACGTTGCGGGACTTTTTTTAATGAAGCCGTGCAAAAAAACACAGATATAAATATTGATTCAAGTGAGCTTGAAAATCAATGTTTATATCTGTGTTTTTTTATGGGGCGAAGCCCCTAACGGAGGCGTAGCGGAGACGGAGTTGCACAGCTTCATTCAATGGCAGTAATTCTACCAGGCCATCGCTAAATGAATAGAATTATTCCAAAACACGTTTAAATAACGCCATACATGGTATAATTCTAATAATTAAGTGAAAAAAAGAAGAAAAAGAAAGAAGGCGTTTTTATGAAAGAAAGAAAAGTCATCCAGGTCGTTCAGGGGATTAATGCAGTGGATGGGGCTGGGGTTCATCTGACCCGGGTCTTGTCTCACTCAACAGTAAAAGCATTTGACCCCTTCCTGATGCTGGATTCCTTTGATTCTGAAAATCCCCAGGATTACATCAAGGGATTTCCCATGCATCCCCATCGGGGAATCGAAACGGTCACCTATCTGGTCGAAGGGCTGATTGAACATCAGGACAGCCTGGGGAATAAGGGTGCCATTGAATCCGGCTGCTCCCAATGGATGACTGGAGGAAGCGGGATTCTTCATCAAGAGATGCCCCAGGCTTGTGAAAGAATGCTGGGTTTCCAGTTATGGCTGAATTTGCCCAAGTCAGAAAAAATGACAAATCCCAAGTATTTTGAGATCAGAAAAGAAAATATTCCGCTATATAAAGGAGAAGGGTTTAACGTTGGTGTTATATCCGGAGCTTATGAGGGCGTTAAAGGGGCTGATCCCCATCACATCCAGGCGATGATTTTAGATGTGGTCGTTGAACCGGGAAAATCGGTTAGGATTCCAACCCCTAAAGGAGAAACTGTATTTGCGTTTTTAATTGAAGGTCAAGGCGCAGTAGCGGGAACCTTATATAAAGAGAAATCGGCGCTGCTGTTTAGTGAAGGTGAGTATATTGAAATAACGGCAGATGAAAAGCCGCTTCGTTTTGCTGTGTTTTCGGCACCGCCGCTGAATGAACCCGTAGCTTGGGGCGGCCCCATCGTGATGAACACAGAAGCTGAATTAAAACAAGCCTTTGCTGATTTGGAAGACGGCAGTTTTATTAAACAGTTGCCACAATTGTAAATGTTGAAGATAAGACTGATATTTTCTAAGTAGCTTGTTATGCTGGTTAAAAATAGGGAGAACGAACAATGCTGCAGATTGTAAGATACGCAATTAAATCAGAACGACTTAAGCCCTGGGTTAAATTTATCTGGTATTTGGAAACCGTATCAAATGTCAGCTTGAATCACAAATTATTGCCAACCGATAGCATTGACGTAATTATTAACCTTTCTGATAAAATAGACTATCAAATTGAAAAAAAAGGTATCGTGCCGGTACTGTTCATTTTAATGGAATGCGCAACAAACCGGGTTTTATTATCCAAGCAGGGAAAATAAGGGTGTTTGGCATTTCGTTCTATCCATTTGGCTTGTATCCATTCTTAAAGGTGCCAATGCTGGAATTTAGCAATCAACTGAATGATTTGGAACTGGTGGATAAACGGTTTGCTCAAAAGCTGGAAGTCGCGGTTCAAGATGCAAAGCAGACCAGCGAAGTCGTTAATGCGATCGAGCAAGCACTGCTGCTATTATTGGATCAAAGTTCTGTCGAAATGAAAAACATCGACCTGGTTCGACGCTTTTGCAGCGGAAATAAAGAGCAGTCAATTAATCATTTTTGTGAAAAGAATGGTTTGAATATTAAAACACTGGAACGACAGTGTCTGAAATACGCAGGATATACCCCGAAAACACTTATTCGGATCGGACGGTTCCAGTTAGCAAGTAAACAACTGATATATAATGAAGAAAATTCATTTGCGGAACTTGCTTGCGACAGTGGCTATTACGATCAAGCTCATTTCATCAAAGAGTTTCAGGAGTTTTCCGGGACGACGCCTGGAAAGTTTAATAAAGAAGGGCTGACAATAAAAGAACATAGCCACTATTCTTTTTTTTAAAACAGTTGTCGATTTTATACAATATCTCCATCGGATGTTTCTTTTATAATGAAAGAAATTGATATGGAGGTTTTTTATAAAAATGATGACTGAAATAGTGCGAATGAAAACGGCTGAAGGTGTTGTGAAAGAGGATTTTGTCAAATGGGTAAATGATCTGGAGGTGGAGTTCCATGCCAAAAAACCTGGTTACATTGATTCGGAGCTGATGTTTGACGAAAAGAAGGATGAATGGGTAATGATTCAGCATTGGTCATCAATGGTGGATCTTAAAAAAGCGTCGCGAGATATGTTTGAAGAAAGCATCACGGAAAGTTTTAGAAATGCTTTAGATCCCAAAAGTGTAAAAATGACTATCTATAACCAGATTCAGACATGGTGCTTGGATCAATAGCCAGGCGTTGACGGTATAGTAAAAGATCGAATTGTTCGCCCGAACGATGGAATGCCGACACAAATAGGTTTAGAAAATTTGACGAGCACCTTGAATTATGATATCGTAAAAACGATAGAGCATCGATGACTTGTTTTTAAATGAAATGATGTCTTAACAGAAACGGGAACAGATAGGGCGAGGAACCATGCAGGAACACGTAAATCAACGAACATTACAGGCAATACGAACAAAAAAGAAAATATTTAATACCAGTGTGACGCTCATAAACGAACGGGGCTTTGAAAATGTGACGGTAGATGACATCTGTAAGGCTTGTGGTCTTTCAAAAGGGGCCTTTTATCATCACTTTAATTCTAAACTTGATATTATATCCGGCATCGAAACGATGCTGAATGCGTCCATTAATGAGGCGATGGAAGAATGTGAGGATGTGGAAATTCGCACCCGGGTGCTCGTCTTCGCCAATTCACTTTTGTCAATTGTCGATAAAACAGGACTTGAGTTTACAAGACAGCGGACAAAATATGTGGTGGGCGGTGACTATATTAATGAAAGCGAGTCGGATACCTTTTCAAACTACTCGCGGCTGAAATTAAAAGAGCTGCTGGAAACGGCAGTGAAAAAAGGCGAGCTGGCCAAAAAAACGCCGGTAAACATCATCACGGAAACCATCATGACCTTGTTGAGCGGACTGATTGCCGACTGGTGTATCTTTAATGGGGCCTATTCCCTCACCGACAAAGGCTGGGAATTAACCGAGTTTGCAATCGCCAATGTGGTTGATAAATATTGTCTTCAGCAGAAAATAAAAAGATGATTGGGACTATCCTAATCATCTTTTTATTTTTTGCAATATAGAAAGCTAATTCATCTTTAGATCCATGCCGGGAACAAGAGATGGTTCTAAAATGGTATTGTTGGCTTTTTCGGTCATAAATAAAGCAACATCATCGGAGTACTTATTATTATAGAAGGTTCGGCCATAAATAAAGGCTTCATCCAGAGCATCGAAAACTTTGGGGGATAGGGCGACGGCAAAAGGAATAAAGTATCCATTTTTGCTGAACAGATCGGTTTTTAACCGCACCTCGCGCTTGATATCCTCGGCGGATGCGGTGGGGTTATCGATCACATTCTGAGCATCCAGTGCGCCCATGAAAATAACTTTGCCCTGGTAATCAGCGTTCCAGCGCTGGATGTCGTTAATCGGCTGAACCGGATCCAGGATATCTACCCCCATTTCAATGATGTCGTCCACAATTCGGTCAATCATACCGCAGGAGTGCATATCAAATAAGATGCCCAAATCATGAGCGGCATCAACAACCCGTTGCACATGGGGCTTAATTAAATCCTGCCAGACCTGGGGATTGAATAACAGGTCGCGTTGACTGCCCCAGTCATCCTGGAAATGAATCATATCAACGTCATAGTACTTCTTTAGGTATTGGATTTGCGCAATTTTAAAATCACATAATTTGCTGAAAAAAGCCTCGCATTCTTCAGGATCGGTCATTAAGGCGCACAGGGCATTTTCAAAGCCCATCAGATCATGCAGTCGTTCAAAGGGGCCGGATACCATCATGGCGCATAAAATTTTGGTCGGATCTTTTTCAGGAACATCCTGTCTGGCGCAGGCTTCCCAATCAATGGCGCTTAAATCGGGCCATTTAATCACGTCTTGCCAATCGCAAACATCCGTCAGAATTGGTGGTACGTTGGGAGTAGTCATTAGCATCATCGGTAAGGCCGGATCTTCTGTCCAATGAACACCAAACCAGTCATAGCCAGTTACGTGGCCAGGGGGACGATCTCCGATGGCACTGGGCAAGATCATCTGCAAGAGACTGGGCTGATGGGGAACGAAGTCCGGCTGTTCGCGGTTGACCATTCGATAAAAATTCTCGCGCTCGGTTATTTTCTGCATAATACTCTCCTTTAAAGTTGAGTCTGTCAGTGAGATAGGTTTGGGACAGTAATGGGAAAGATCACTGACCGACTATGGGTATGTTAAAATCATTTTAGTTCTATTTAACAGGTTTGTCAATGAAAAATACGTTGTGGAAAAAGAAATGAAAAAACTTTCAGAAAAGCGTTGACAGGAGGGATGAAAGAGCGTATACTAATGAAGTTGTCTCGAGTGAGGCAGCGGACACAGCTGAAACATTGAAATGAACTTAAAAGAATTTCAAAAAACAGCTTGACAACAGGAAGAAACAGCGATATAATAGAAAAGCTTCATCGGTCGGAAACGATTGCAGAGCGGCGGTCATAGAAAAGAGAATAGTACCATAAAACCTGTAAAACAGCCGAAACATCCGCGAGGGTGACGGAGGCTAAAATAGAAACAGAGAGATGCACTCTTTAAAACATTAACTCGGCAGAGGATAAAATGCACTCGGTAGAGTATAAAACACAGTTATTCATGAGACAGCATTTAAAGGCCGAAAGGCTTTAAATACAAACTTTTATTGAGAGTTTGATCCTGGCTCAGGACGAACGCTGGCGGTATGCTTAACA
>Ga0074193_1000251_pt1 | contig 97913 bp, 90 predicted proteins | sample EPASupsiteHSE605_FD_64523 | JGI IMG/M metagenome (GOLD analysis project Ga0074193, IMG submission 64523) | Bioremediated contaminated groundwater from EPA Superfund site, New Mexico - Sample HSE6-05 | ecosystem: Environmental > Aquatic > Deep subsurface > Groundwater > Contaminated ... | reverse complement strand
TCGGCCGGCATGGCGGCACAACGGCTTGGCTATCTGGGAGATTGTACCTGCGTGATGGCTATTCCCATCAGCGCATCGTCCAAAAATCCATTCTTCGACCGCAAACCTAAAACACCGGTTCAATAAAACCGATTTATAGCAAAACAATCTGTCATCCATCATTTTTAGGGAGATTTTCCTGTGTGGATGCGGAGTTTGAAGATGACAGATGCAAGGTGACAGATCACCTGCATCTGTCATCTGTCATTATTTTTCGGCGGCTGCCGGTTGGGTTGCCCGTCTGTATTCCGTCTGATTACCTCTGCCCAGCCTTATAAGTACCCCTTGCTCCACATACTCGTTCAGCTGTTGGATAGCCTTATTCTTTAATTGGCCGGTAAGTTTGGAATAGTCGGTTCGTTTGATGTACGGATTCTCATCCAGATACTGCTCCAGCAGCTTCCTGCGATAAATAGCTCCGTAGGGTTTCGAATTGTTAAAGCCGGACTCAGATCTTTCCAGATCGAAGTTCAATTGCCTCGATAACCAGGCAGAGCCTTTAAAATTTAGTCCTGATACTGAAATAGACGGCGACCGGATCTCACTTTTTGTCATAACCTGACGTTTGGCCTTCAGCTTAGGCGATAAAGTTCCCAAAGTACCCCATTCCACATTATAACCTTCCGAAATGCGCAAAAGCATCTCCTGGGTATATTCCTCCAGTACACCCTGAATCTCTCCCCGGCTAAAACCTGTTCGCTGGGCAATGGCATCCACTATCTTGTCGGCTTTGATCGTTCCCTTCGATACGGCACGGGGATGAAGCGGTTTTTGGTTTCCATCTTTTTCGGGATTGGGGTTTTCACGCATGTCATAATAGATACTCATAACTTTATACTTGTTTTATTACCTTTTTACTCCAACAATAAGGTCGTTTCATCGGTATGATTAGTTGTTAACCAAAGATATATTCATCGTCTCTCAGCTGAGGGACATTGATCACCCATATGGAGGACAATGATCACGCAGCTGTGTGACCATTGTCCCTCAGTTGGAGGACGAAGAAGTTCTCACATGCAAATATACTAAACTATTAAGTAAAAACAGCTAATTTAAAAGTAATAATTATTTTGCTCCGAGGGGCTCTTTCGTGCGCATATTATTTGTAAAACCAGGCATCCGGGTAGTACCTTCACGAAAACAATTAAAAATTAATACCATGAATATTAGTTATTTTAAAGAATCTACAGTGAAAAAAAGTATCCGCAATATTTCGTTTGCAGATGTAATGGAGTGTATGCAGGAAGAACCGAACAGGGTAAAGGCTGGCCTGTTTGCAAAACGACTCAAGGGTGCCAGTCTGCTTTGTACCTCGACATTTGTCCTGAAAGACGGATTGCGGGTGCCGACAAACTACAACGGTGTTGTGGTGTTGCAGGTTGGTAACCTAACCGGTCCGGCCGAGGCAAGTCTGGTTAAACAAACGGCAGCCGAGTTGCCGCAAACCCTGGCGGCCTATGCCGATACCTGCGGTATACGGGTTTATATACTGGTACTCTTTACACTGCCCGACGGAGCACTGCCCAGTACCGAAGAAGAGGTTAAGTTGTTTCATGCCCATGCGCACCGCCGGGCTGTCAGGTTGTATCAGGGACAAATCCCTTTTGCCGTTGACACCGGTGGTGATACCCCCGAAGTAAGCTGCCCTTTTGTACACGATGTTAACCGTTACTATGCCGTACAGGCAAAACCTGTGCTGCAAAGTCAGCCCACCGAAATGCCGGGCGAAGCTACCTGGCAGGAAGCTGTGCAGGCCGACAACGATCCGCTCAGGCGGCAGATGCCCGGATACAGCCGTACCGATCAACTCTCCTTATTATTCGAAACTTCGTTGAAATCGGCCCTCACCCAATGCGGTCCACCGGAGGATGCAAATCTTAAACCCCTGCTGGTTTTGTTGGCAACCAACTGTTTCGGATCCGGCATTCCTGAAGAAGAGGCGGTACAGTCGGCTTTGCTTCACCTGCAACTTAAATTGCGTGAAACCGAGGTGCGCACCACTTTTCGGAATGTGTACGGCAAGAACAACGGCTTTGGCGAGAAAATCTGCCTGGCTGCAGAGCAGCTGTTGGCGCTGCAGACCGACGAGTTTATGAAACGGCGCTACGAACTTCGGTACAACACCCTGAAGGACGAAGTAGAGTGCCGCGAAAGAGGCCTGTACAGCTACGACTTTGTGAAGGTAAATCCCCGACTGTTAAACAGCATTGCCCTAAACGGACAGGAGGAGGGCATCAAGATGTGGGACCGCGACGTGAACCGTTATATTTATTCTGACCGTGTGCCTCGCTTTTCTCCCATCGACCATTACCTATATTCGTTGCCGGAATGGGACGGAAAAGACCGTATCCGCCCTCTGGCCGACACCATCCCTTGTAACACCCCCCACTGGCGCAACCTTTTCCACCGCTGGTTTCTGGGAATGGTGGCACAATGGCGGGGCATCAATAAGAAACATGCCAACAGCACGGCTCCACTGCTTGTTGGAGCCCAGGGCACAGGTAAATCCACCTTTTGCCTGAACCTGCTCCCTCCGGAACTACGCGCTTACTATGCCGAAGGGGTAGATGTGGGCAATAAGCGTAACACCGAAATGTACCTTTCGCGTTTCGCACTGATCAACATGGACGAATTCGATCAGGTAAAGGAGAGTCAGCAGGGATTTCTTAAGCACGTCATGCAGAAACCCGTTGTAACCATCCGCAAGCCCTATCAGGCTTCGGTGGAATCGTTGCGCCGGTATGCTTCGTTTATCGCCACCAGTAACCACTACGATGTGCTTACCGACACTTCGGGTAGCCGGCGGTTCATCTGTGTTCGCCTTACAGGTCCCATCGAATCTAGTGAGAAGATCAACCACGACCAGTTGTATGCCCAGGCCATGCATGAAATAAAGAGAGGCGAACGCTACTGGTTTGAGGGTCCGGAAGAGGCTATCCTGTCGGAGACCAACAAAGAATTTCAGGTACAGGTACCTGCAGAGCAACTGTTTCTGCAATTCTTCCGTGCCGCCGAATCCACAGAGAAAGGAGAGAAGCTCCTTGCCGTTGAAATACTTGGCCGCCTGCAAGAGAAAAAACTCTTTAATCTGTCGGCCACCAAAATCATCCATTTCGGCCGCATCCTGCACAAACACCAAATCCCTTCCAAACGAACCCAAACCGGAACCATATACCACGTAGTAGAGAAATAATCAATCCCCCAGTCCGGTATTCAATTGAATGCCGGGCTGGGGGATAGCTCTATTTTTCTTGATGTTTTCTATTAATATTTCGTTGTTGATGTCTAATTAATTCATTTACATGAATTGTACGTTAATAATTTTGATAATGTACCCACCTTTTCTTTATAAGCACCTATTAAATTTAATTGAGGTTTTGTCAATCCTTTAATATTCTTTTTGCACTCATAATTCGAACAAAAAATTTCTTTAAGATCATTTGAATGTTCATTCGGGTAGATATACTTTTCTTTTGCCTTTGATAATAATCCTTTCACTGTTTCTATTTTGCCTTTGTCTGGCAAGTTGTCAAACAAATTAATTATTTTATGTATATCTGATAAATCATCTTGAGAATAAAAGCTTTTTGAAGTGCCTAAGCAATAAATTGCTTCATCAATTTTATCTGATTTTATTAAATATTGAATGTGCTTTGGTGAAAATAACTTCAATGCGTCTATTAGGGCAATAATAGGGTCGAATTTCTCTGATATGCGTGTATATAATGCTTCTTCAACTAAATTTTTTGTTTGAAATTGATAAGTATGATGATATGTTGTTAATGAGTAATGTTTGTTTCTCGCTTCGAAACTTATTACCTATTTTATATACATCAAGAAATTTGTCTATTAGATTATTGGTTAAATCATTAAAATAATTGTTGAAAAAATATATCCACTGTTCACTATCTGGAAGTTTATCACTTGATAAAGCCTTTTGTATTTGTAGCTTTGCAAGCTCTTTTTTAAGTTCTTCTGATTCTACTATTTTTGATATATTATTTTCTAATTTGCGTTGAGCTTTCACACTATAATTTATTGAAACATCCATGCCAACGGCGGAAATCATAAACATAGATTTCCCTTTACCTGAAATTTCATCAAAATCGTTTTTTTTAACCAACAATTGTGTTATAGCCAGATAATTACAGCTTTTTTATTGATTTAATAGCTATATTGTGGTTGCTATTTATTTGGATATCATTATGGATAAAAAGAAAATAAGAAGACACAATTGTCGAATTTAGATCAAGGGTAAACGAAAATAGCCACCATAAAAATGTAATTATTTTTGTTCTGTGGTTATTCTTTTAACAGCAGCTGGATATAAATGGTGGCGGATATATCAATAGAATTTCACTTCATACTAAGCATGTCAAATATAAATAGGATAAAAAATGACCTAATATGTTAAAAATGTATATCTTTGCTAATATATGACCGTTGGATTGGATCAACCCTTATCGGCAGAGGTAATAATATGTTTTAAATCTATGATTCTATGTATATAAAAACAATTTCGGTGAAAAATTTCAGGTTACTACAAGATTCGACCTTACAACTGAATCAAGATAGAAAGCAGGACTTGTCATTGTTAATAGGTAAAAATAACAGCGGTAAAACGTCATTCATTGTACTATTTGACAAGTTTCTTAGACCCGAACACTACAAATTCAATTTTAATGATTTCCCCATATCATTAAGAAATGATATACTGAATACGGAAGTAGATGTTGATTTAAGTCATTGTTCTATACAAATGATATTGGAGATTATGTATTCAGAGGAAGATAATTTAGAAAATCTTTCTGAGTTTATTTTAGATTTAAATCCAGATGAACATATTGTAAAACTACTATTCAAATGCGATATTAATCGAAGTAAGTTAGAAGCAGATTTATTAAAAATTGAAGCAGTAAAATATAAGAAAAAATATATTGAAAAAAACCTAACCGATTATCTTGAAACGAAAATATACACCTTCAGTAAGGAAGAAGGATTTGGTCAAGAAGAGAATAATCAAGTGGTTGAAAAATCTATTTCAGATATTCGGAAAGTAATCAATTTTCAAGTAATCCATGCAAAGAGAAATGTTTCAAGTTCTGAGCATCATGGAAATGGAAAAACAGCATTGTCAGAATTGGCTACGAGCTATTTTAATAAAGATAACCTTTTCTCTCAAGATGCTTTCGGAAGTATAAATGACACTATTCTGAAAATGGATGAAGAACTGAACAAACAATATGAAACTCATTTTAAAGATTATTTCACAAATGTAAGGCAGTTTGTAGATGAAGGTACAGGACAGCTAAATGTAATATCAAACTTAGAATCCAAGCAAATTTTATCTAATTACTCCAAAGTAGTATATGGAAGTTCAGACACGTATTTACCTGAAACTCTAAATGGATTAGGACATTTGAATATCCTATTCTTATTGTTACAGATTGAGATAAAAAAGAGATTTTTTGAACAAGAAAATAAAGATATCAATCTGTTATTTATTGAAGAGCCAGAAGCTCATACACACCCTCAAATGCAATATGTATTTGCGAAGAAAATTAAGGATGTACTAAAAACGATACAAAACCTCCAGGGATTTGTAACGACTCATTCTGCTCATATCGTTTCACAGTGCGAATTTGAAGATGTTAGGTACTTTAAGTTAGATAATAATAATGTTATTATTAAGAATTTCTATAAGGAGTTAGAAGTGAAGTATGCATCAGAACCTGAATATTTTAAGTTTTTAAAACAGTATTTGACACTATATTCATCTGAATTATTTTTTGCAGAAAAAATAATTTTTATTGAAGGCGTTTCTGAAAAATTAATACTGCCTTACTTTATCAAGAAATATGACCAATCAAGGGAAAGTGAACCAGGCTATATTCCCTTAACCTCACAGAATATATCATTCATTGAAGCTGGTGCTAATGCTAGGGTGTTTTGTTATTTTTTAGACTTTTTAGATATAAAGACTTTAATATTTACAGATTTAGATGGATGCAAAATAGAAACGTCAGATAAAGGAAAGAAGTATTGGGGAGGATGTTCTACGGAAGAGGCGATTAATACAACCAATGTTACGATCAAATATTATCTAAATGCCCCAGAACTTCCCAAAATTGAAGAACGTAGCACTAAAACTGAAGAACTAAAGTTGTTTGATGATTGGTTTAAAAATCTAAAGGGAAATAGCGTCGCTTCAAATAACCCACATATTAAAATCTCGTACCAAGTAAAAGAAAATGGGTATCACGCAAGAAGTTTTGAAGATGCATTTTTAAGTGTTAATTTGAATGCTATAAATAGCAATAAGGAAGATATAAATGGCTTAAAGAATAAATCCGAGATTAAAATTGAAAGGACAGATTTTTTTGATTTGACTAAAGCAATTTTAAAGGATAATGGAAAATCAGATTTTGCCTCTTCAATTTTGTACTTAGCATTGACAAAAGATATAGAGTGGAATATGCCTAAATATATTGTAGAAGGATTAAAGTGGATTTCAGAATGAGTAATACAGCGTTAAACAAGATGAGAGAGATTATTGATAATAATCAGAATCCAGAAAAAGAATTTAAAAATTTTGTTTTACAAGGAGGAGCTGGTAGTGGTAAGACAGAATCACTTAAAGAGGTAATATCATATATAGCGGAAAAATATCCTGAAAAGAAAATAGTTTGTATAACGCATACAAATGTTGCCGTTGATGAAATTATTGCTCGTGTTGGAAATAAGTATGAAATTTCTACAATCCACTCATTCTTAAACTCTCAGATAAAAGATTATAAAAAAAATTTGAAGGAGGTCATACATCATATATTTTGCATTCCAAGTGTAACCGAATTAACTCATTCTGAGTATAAGAAGGTCTATGAAAAATATTCTGCGAAGCTATTCCTCTTGAAAGAAGAAAGCTGCGATAAAGTGATTGGAAAAAAAGAATACGATATATCTCCATCTATCTACAATGCCCAACTGAATGAAAAAATAGCAATTCTCAATGAGAATATTAAGGAGATTATTGCGTCAAAAGACCATAATCTGATTGCTTATAATGAAACAAGATTTGACTCTTTTGGAGAACTGACATTTTCTCATGACTCGTTACTTTTATTGTCGTACAAATTATGTGAACGCTTCAAGCTGTTACCTAAAATAATTAGTGATAAATATGATTTTATTTTAATTGATGAATATCAAGATACAAATGAGAATATAATCAATATGTTCTTAAAATTACTCCCTAAAAACAAGAAAACCACCATTGGGTTATTTGGAGATTCAATGCAAGGCATATATGATGATGGCATTGGGGATGTAGAGAAGCATATTGAAGAAAATATAATAACAAGAATTGACAAAGAGGATAATTACAGATGTTCTGAAGAAGTGATCCGTTTTATTAATAACATTAGAACTGATGGTATTGAACAAAAATTGGCTCTAAAAAAAGATGAAAATTTAGATGCTCGAAAGGGATTTGCTAAATTATACTACAAAAAAGTTGGCAAAAAGCCTAACACATTTAGCACCGTAGAGGACAAACAATCATATTTAGAAACACTAAATAGCACTATAGAAACCACAAAAAGAAGTATAACTCCTAAATGTAAGGTTCTTGTATTGACAAATAAGTCCATTTCAAGTGAAATCGGATTTGCAAACTTGTACAATATATTTAGTGAGAGATATTCTGAGGTCAAAGAGGAGATTGAGAAGGAATTGGATAGAATTCAAGTAAGTACTATTGTTGAATTATGTCGATTATATCAAGGCAAGCAATACAACTCTATTCTCACATATCTAAAGCGCAATAGTTTTCAAATTAAAACACTAAAAGACAAGAAAATGATAATCAGTCATTTTGATTATCTGCTCTCTACTGAACTTAATCTACAGCAAGTTTTAGAATACTCTTTTGAAAATAAGATACTAAAAAAGTCTGAGCGGTTTAGCAACTACATTTTGCGGAGAAGTGATTTCCTTGAAAATTACAATAAAAATCAGTCATATAAAGATTTAGAATCCTTATATTTTAGTGGAAGTAACACAAAGGCTCGATTAAAGAAAGATCATGATATAGAAATTTCAGATGAAGAATTTTCAACATTTGAGAGAGCCCTAAAAAAGAAAACATTTTATATTGATTTATTTTCCGATAAAATAAAGTTTGATGAAGTCCTTAATTACTACAAATATCTAAATGAAGAAACCGGCTATATCACGATGCATAAAACTAAAGGTTCCGGAATAGAGAATGTTATTGTAGTATTAGATGAATTTTTCTGGAATAAATACAATTTCAAAAGTATATACGATGAAAGTGTTGGTTTAGAAATACGTAGCAAAAATCAAAAACTTTTTTATGTCGCTTGTTCCCGTACAATTAAACATCTGACAATAATCAGATTAATTGAAGATGATGCAGAAGAAGCGATGTTAAAAACATATTTTAAAAACATCGAGATAGAATTGTTGCCTGTGGTATCCTCTTAATAGGATGAGCAAAAAGAAGCAATATAAAGAATAAGAAACTATAAAAATTGATAATACATGAAGATTATAGGCGTTCAAATATTAGAAGGTACAAATTCTAATATAAGAAGAAGTTTAGAATTTGGTTGGTATCCTTTGATTAAGTGTAAGAATGATATTAAATTGAACAACAAAGATATACCCGTACTTGATGAAGATTCTTGTCCGGAAGAATATTATAAAATCAACAAGGAGTTACCATCTATTTCCGTAAGTGCCATTGTAGAATGGATCTGGATAATCTTCTTTGTTGGAAATAATTTATCGTATACTTAATAATTTTGCGGCAACTCTTTTATCTCCGAAGCAGAAGGATGACGATGATACAGAAGTATTGTATATTGGAGGATTGGAAGCACGACTTTTTTTTGAACTTGATGGTCAATAAAAATATATCCATAATCATGATTCGAGTGTGAATTATTATGAAGTAGTAGATAGGAAATCAAAAGAAGTCGTGATTGCCGATTTATCTCAGACAAAATACAATGATATATTGCGTGGTATTTTCTATAATATTGCTATTAATTACAGTCTTTATGCATTAAACTGTGCCGATTATGACCCAATCATTTCTGAATCGGAAGAGCCTTAAATTCAGGTGAATGGTTAAACTACATGTTCCATAAAAACGATGGATATTATATTCCAATTGTTTTAACACCCTATCGTAATAATGGTGAAATCAAAATCAATAATGATAATAACTTATCCCTTCAGCGGCTATCGGTCCTCTCATTGCTTTTTCAATCACAAGGTAAAATTTCATTGACGGATATATTCCTGTAGAACTGCATTATAGGTATGATGAGGATTATAAAACACATAAGACAGAGAGTTTTCGTAAAAACTTAAAAAATACTTTTCCTGTACTCACTGATAGTTTAGATTTATTGATAAGACACTTTGAATGTAAGCCTCCGGTGAACTCCATCTTTTTTGATTATTGTTAGGCTGTTATCTTTGCCAAAAACAATAAGATTATGATGACAAAAGAAGAAGTAGCCTCCATTGTGCTTCATTGTACGGAGCAAAAAGTAAGTTTTAAATCCCGTCTTGAAGAACTTGGAATTGCCCAATGGCGATTTTATGAGGCAAAAGGCAGGTACGAGAAGGCTAAAGATGCGTGTTCACCCAATGAACTGCTTGAACTTGGAGATAAAGGTACTTTTATAGCGTGTCCGACTCTTACACGAAAGGCTAAGAAAGCATCAGCCTCTCAAAGTGAAGCCAATTGCAATCTGAATATCGAACTACAGACTGCAGGCGGTGTAATGATCAGAATACAAGGTGAGCTTGACAGCTCTCAGCTCAGAAGTATAATCTTATGTGCTGTAGGTCATGTTTAGTCTGGGTGACAGTAACCGCTACCTACTCTATAGCGAGCCTACGGATATGCGAAAAAGCTTCCACACATTAAGTGGCCTTGTTACGAACAGGATGGGTTCAAATCCTCATAACGGGGAAGTGTTCATCTTTATTAATAAGATCCGTAACCGTATCAAACTGCTTCATTGGGAACCCGGAGGAATGGTGATATACTGCAAGATGCTGGACAGAGGTCCCTTCGTATTACCAGATTGTTCATCAGTGAATAATGCGTCACACCCGATGCAATGGCGTGACCTGGTTCTTCTGGTGGAAGGAATCATGGAGAAACCCGATAGTAGGCAAACCCGACTGGAACATCTGAGAAATCTGTAATTATAACAGCAAATAATTTGCTGATAATTTGCATAAACAATTGATATTCATTACATTTGCCCTGTAAATAAAACGGGGGAATGACAGAATCGGAAGCAAAAGTATTACGAGAAGAGAATGAACGACTTAAGGTTTTGGTAGCCAGTTTGGAGAACCAGCTCGCATGGCTTCGTAAAAAGATATTCGGCAGCATGAGCGAAAAACATCTACCTCTGAATCCGGATAATCTCCAGCTTAACCTCTTCCCTGAACAGATGAGTGCCGATGAGAAAGCAAGACTTGAGGCCGAGGTGGCCCTGGAGCAAGAAAATATTGAAAAAACAGTAAGCCGCCATAATGAGAAACCTTCACGCAAGCCCCTTGATACTTCCAAGCTTCCAGTTAAGGAGGAACATATCTATCCCAAAGGAATAAACGAAGAGGAATATACGGAATTGGCACCTGAAGTTACAGACTCGCTTGAGAGGATTCCTGCAATGGTATATATCAGACGGATCATACGTCATAAATACGTTCTCAAATCCAACATCCAGATCCAACATCCGGAAAGAAGAGCATTTGAAATAGCAGAAATACCGCCTGTGGCAATAGATAAATGCATTGCCGGAGCATCAGTTCTTACCGATATCATCATGGATAAGTTCATGTATCACCTGCCTTTCTACAGGGTGATACAGAAGTATAAAGAAAATGGCGTCATACTTAATGATTCTACCATTAACGGATGGTTCGCCGCTACTTGCGAAAGACTAAAGCCGTTGTACGACAAACTAAAGGCAGAAATACTGTCAAGTGATTATATACAGGTTGACGAAAGTACAATCCCCGTAATAGACAATGAAAAACATCGTGCTGTAAAGGGTTATATGTGGTGTGTGAGAGACGCGTTACATGGATCTGTATGCTTCAGCTATGACTTCGGATCAAGGAGCAAATCCACAGCTCAGAAGTTACTGCTGGGCTATCATGGCAATATTCAGACAGACGGATATAACGTTTACGATAGTTTCGAAGGGAAAGAAGGGTTTACGCTTTACGGATGTTGGGCGCATGCACGTCGTAAGTTTGTAGAAGCTCTTGATGAGGATGATGAAAAAGCCACCCAGGCAATAGTCTATATCAAGAAACTATACCGGATTGAAAGTCTGGCTGACGAGCAGAAACTTACCTCTGAAGAGAGAAGAGGTAAACGCAGAAAAGAAGTTTATCCCGTCATCTGTGAATTTGAAAAATGGCTGAGTGATACATGGATGAAAGTCCTTCGTACAAGCCGAATCGGTAAGGCCATATAATACTCTTATACGTTATTGCCACGTCTGGCCCGTTATTGAATGACGGCAGAATTAATATCGATAATAATTTTATTGAGAATGCGATACGTCCTTTAGCCATCGGCAGGAAAAATTATCTCTTCTGTGGTAATGATGATGCAGCGGTACGTGCTGCCATAATTTACTCGCTTATCAGCAGTTGTAAGGCTGTAAATGTAGATCCTCGAGAATGGATGATAGATGTCTTGAGAAAACTACCGATATATAAAGAATCAAAAAAGAATATCTGTGAATTACTCCCAAAATACTGGGAGAAGAATTTAAATATGGCAAACTCGTAACGACTTGAACAAACTTTAAACAAGTTCCGCCAACTTTAGACGACTTTGTTAAAGTTGGCGGAACTTGTAGTATATGATATGTACTTTACCAGAGGCTTACGTTTAAAGGACAGATTTTTTTCTAGTTCATTCTTTTCTTTTTCATACAGATTGCTGTTAATGTGCTCTGTGTAAAAAACTTGCTTGTCTTTCTTTTTTATATCTCTTGAAGATACATTAATTATCTGCTGTGCCCCTTCAATCTCAAATATACGAGGTTCATGATTGATTATTCCAATACTAAAGTCGAATGATTTTACGAAAGTCCCAGAAAAATGAGCTAGTATTAGGCTCGGTCTTTTTCGCCATATTTTGATATGATTTATTTGATCTAGATTTCCAATATCAATGGATTGTTTGTCTGAATTATTATAATCCTCTATTGTAGCTCCCATATAGTTATTGTCATATATTGATTCAACTTGTATTAAGTATGTCCTTATCCGTAAATTGAGAATGCCAAGTAAAATTTAATTCAACTCCATTCCAATCCTTTAATGCTGTTGCATCAATGTCTAATGCTGTTATAGGGAATTGGAATATATAATTCCCTATTCTGTCTCTTAAAATTGATAAATCTATCGGAATTATTTCTCGTATCTTCCCACACAACTCATTATACTTTGCCAAGAATGATTGATCAAGTAATGATTTTAACATTTCCTTTTCTTCATCAAAGACTTCTAATATATAAGAACCTCCACTATGAAAATTATTTTTCAAGCATGCATTGAGTCTATTTCCTTCTTTGGATGGAACATATTGTTTGGGTAGACTCTTTAGAATAGAAGAGATATTTATTGCATTCGAATGAATGGAATGCCACTTATTGTTATTGACGAGGTGAAAATAACTATATTTCACTTCATCTATTGATGCTCTATATTGTTTGATTCCTAAAGAGTATTCTCTGTCTATTGAAAGTAACTGAGGAGTAAGAAAGCTTTCTTTTTTTACAATTAAGTTATTTTCTTCCAACACACAGATTGTAAAAAAATTAATAATCTCATTTTTTGAACGACCATCAACCTTAGTCTTCTTTACCTGAAATAACTCAGTGATTTCACAACTATTATAGAACGCAATATTTCCTCTTGTAGATAATAAATCGAAATCTTCCATATTATCTTATGTTTTGTCTTTTAAATTCAGCATCGAAAAGTTTTACCCTTATATTTCGAATTCTTCTCCAACTTTGAATACCTTCATCATCATACATTCCTCTTCCATAGCCTTCCTCTTTGATATCCTGCTTAAAGATATTGACTACTGGTATTATTCGGTTTTCCATCATTGATTTTAAAGCTTTTACAAGCTTGTAGCTATCAATTGCTAAAATATCGAGGAAATCATCCAGTTGACTTTCTGGAACACCAAAATGGCCAATAGGAAATAATTCTATATATCGAAGGTTCTCCTTATTATTTGTTTCGCCTTGTGTTTCTTTATCATCCAATACTTCCATTTCTTTCACAAGATTTTTATATTCTTCTATATCATTCTTACGTTTGATAACTTTGTCGTTCAGCATTCTTGTTAGAGTATCATGATAGCTTCCTTGATTAAATAAGTATGATACTTTTTTTAGAGAGTCTTTTAGAGAGTATTCTTCAATGAGAGAGAGTATCTCATCCTTTGTAACTTCAGAATCCTTTTCTTTGTGTTGGAATTTCAGAACTTCAAATTTCAAGGATAATGCAGTTATTGCATTATCAATATATCCTTTATCTTGAAATCTTCTAGCAATCTCTGCAACATTGTTTGATATGACAGTTAGGGAGTCTTTCATATCAATATCTTGCATTAAGTTTGAGTTCGAATCTTTTAATTCGAACATAATTGTCTGAACATTAACAATAGTTCGAAAACGGATTCTCATCTCCTGTAGTTTACAGACTCCAATAGATACAAAATTGTCAGCTTCATGTAATTCCTTTTCTAATTTCTCAAGATATGACTCCCATTCAAGATAGATTTGTCCCCACCCATTAATAAATTCTTGGCGAATTGAAGCATTAATTTTTCTATGAAACTCTTCAATTGCATTTATTATAGCCACGTTCTGTATATATTGTGTATTAAGATAATCCCCCCAATAATATAAATACTCACATTTCGCCTGAAAGCGTGCATTCTCACTAATTGATGAATCATCTCCTACTTTGATGATTTCATCTCTGAATTTAGTAAAGCTATCCTCTGAATCAATGTTGTTTAAATAATTGTTTACTATGACCATGGTTTTTGCATATTCAGATAAAGACTCTGAGTCTGCTAAAGAATTTAATATTTCTTGATATTCTTGATAAGATAAAACGCCAATTGAAAACTTAGCATTTGCTTCAAATAGCTTTACATAATCATTTTCCTTGGTCTCTGAATTGTCTTTATCTGCTTTCGACTTTTTGAAATAAGATAAAGCTTCAAAGTAATTGGATGAATGGTAATGAGCTACACCAACAGTTGCATAATATTGCGAGCTTTTAGGAGTATCTGTAACCTTTTCACTTAAAGATATAACCAAACTAGATTTACCCTGATTACATAACTCTATACCAAACATTTCTATATATTCAATGATGGATGATTCATCGGTTATATCATAATCTGAGGTCATATGTACTTTCTGAGTCCCTTCATCATGTGATGTAATATGTAACTTATCATTTAATATTCTTGAAGCTTCACATCTTCTTTTAACCTCGTCATAAATGAATTTAATAACATCTTCATTTAAAACTCTATCAATCCGCAAAGTATGGGATTCTTGATTATGCCATTCTTCATTATTTAATGACAGCTCTCTGACAAATTCATTTAGTTGTTTTACATAAAACTTATCAGCTGATTTTACATAACAAATATAATAAGCAGGCAAACCTCCATTTAAGAGATATTGGATATTTGAAGTATCTATTTGCCAACTATAAGAATCATCTTTGTTCGGACTTTTAGATTCTGTAGATTTCAACTGAATGAGAAATCTAAAATTTGTATAAAAGTTATTGTGTTTTAGCTCTATAGTTAGATCTATCCCTTTATCTCTATAGATCTCTTCTCTGATTTCGAAAGATGTATGAGAGAAGAGAGGACGTAACCTATCTTTTGACAATTGTTCCAGTTCTTCTTGCTTCGATGTTTTAGGTAATTTCATGTTATCTAGAATACTCATAACTATAATCTTTTAATTATTTAGATATGTATATTGAAGCTATTTCAATCCAATATTTTTTAATAAATCACTAGTCAATTTAGAAAGAGGACGTTTTTGGTTTTCTGATTTATCAATATAATTTCCAAATATCAATTTATTGATCTCAGATGGAGTCTTACCTAGTTTAGAGAAATCTTCAACAAGTCCAATATAATAGGCTTTATTATACGCATAAGCTTTATCTATCACCTCTGTAATATAATCAATGTGTTGTTGATACAATTCTTGCAGAGCAAAGGTTTTTACATTGTTTTGGCATTTTTCGATAAAGCCTTCTGTACATCCTTCTGTTGAGTTAAACATTACATTGATTTGAGTCTCATTTAGTATATAATCTCTGTGATTTATATCAAAGTAAAAATCATCCCCAAATCCATCAAAATAAGGATGTAAAAGTTTTATTGTATCATCTGATTTTATGTGATTACATACTGAGCAGCACGGTATAAGATTATAAAATGAAAGGGCTAAATGTGGATATGCTGATTTTGATAAAAAATGATCAAATTGTGGTCTTGTTTTCTTTTTTTTATCAATTGTAAATGTGTATTGTCTATTACAATATGGGCAAGTGGCTATATTTAACTGCTCAGATAACCAATATCCATATTTGTTAGACATTCCCGTATACAATTTGTACATATATAGCTTGAACTCCTTGAACACTTCTTCTCCCTCAAAACCATATAGCTTAGAGAATTCATCGTTTATCTCCTTAAATTTTAAAGGAGTAGCTAAGATAATTGTATCTATATTATCAATATAGTGAGCTATCAAAGGATTGATGTGCTCTTTTCTCTTTTTAGCTTTAGTTCTCATTAAGAACTGCATAGCTATTTCATCTAAATTATCTCGCTCAATCCTGATCATCAATCTTCCTCTTTAAAGTTTCTGAATATATCACACCAAATGTGCCACTTTTCACAGGCTGTAATTAGATTGCTAAAGTAATTATTTATTTTATTTTTTACGTCTCATTGATTCACCTTTTAATTCTATTCGATTGGCATTACTTGTTAATCGATCCATAATGGCATCTGCAAGAGTAGGTTCGCCAATGTAGTCATACCATTTTTTAATTGGAAGTTGTGATGTTATTATTACAGCCTTTCGTTCATAGCAATCTTCAAATATCTGTAAAAGAGCCAGTCGAGAGTTGTTATCCAACGGTTGTAATCCAAAATCATCAAAAATGATCAGGTCATTTTTCTCAATGTGATTGATTACTTTCAACAGCGTACCGTCAATCTTTGATAAAGTTATTTTCTCGACAAATTTATTCATACTAAAGTATTCAACCCGATAGCCCAGATAGCATTCTTGCCTGCCAAGGGCACAAGCCAGATAGCTTTTCCCGCAACCGGTTTTACCCTATATGAGCAGATTTTCGGCTTTATTTATGAAGCTGCAGTCAGACAAAGCCAGCAGCTGATCTTTTGTAAAATTCCTTTCTGCAGAGCATATAACCTCTTCCATAATTGCATTGTAGCGAGGTTTACTGGTTTTGAGATACATTTAATAAAGACATGCTGAAAAACATTACAAAATATGAATAAAATATTAGGTATATTTCTAATCATCATCATTTTTGGAGGCTGCTCATCAAGCTCTTCAACTGAAAAAAACAGAATAAAAGAAATAATATAATTAATGTTCACAACAGAATAAAAGAGATAGTAATAGAAGATCTCCCCATTAATAATTATTCACTTCCATTAATTGTCGATAATTATTTATTCATCAATGATTACAAATCGGGAAATGAATGTATACATATTTTTGATAAAAACAATTTTAAGTATATTACAAGCACGGCACTTAAAGGACAAGAACCTGGAGAAATTGCGCGCATAGGGCATATAGCAGAGGATAAAGTAAATCATAAGTTTTACGTATCTGATCATGGTAAAAATAAAATTTTCAGTTATGATCTGGATAGCGTAATTACAGATCCGGAATACCTCCCCATAGAAAAAATGAAAATGAATGCAGGGCTATTTCCTAATGACTATATTTATTTAAGTGATACATTATCTATCGGTGTAACTATACAACCTCTTGGTAATAGCGATTTCAATCCTGTTGTTGGGAAATTCAATATGAAAACTGGTGAAATAAAGCATATGAGTTATACTATTCATCCAGAGGTTAAAAAGAAACGTATTTGTTTTGATATATCAATGGAACATGGTATCTATGTAGAGTGTTATGCTCCTCATGACTTAATGACAATATGTAGCCTAAATGGCGATCTAAAATACAATATATATGGGCCTAATTGGGATACAGAAACACATGATATTTATCATTTTGGACCAGTGAAATTTTGCAATAATAGAATAGTAGTACTCTACTCGGGAGAAAAAATTCTAAATAAAGAAGGAAGATCTAATTTTCCCACCAAATTCTTAGTTTTTGACTTAGATGGTAATTATCTAAAAACTTTGGAAACAGGATATAAAATCGCTAGATTTTGTTATGACAGGGATAACAACCGGATTCTCTTGAGCATGGATGACGATATACAGTTTGGATATTTGGATATGAAAGAAATTCTTGATTAAAGAACAATGAACAACCAATTTCAATACACCATCAATACAGTTGCACACTTTATGTAAGTCTGCTGTTACTCCAAATGCCTCCCTGAAATTATGAATAAATACCTTGACTTCTATTTGCTTGATTATTAAGTAAAACATATATTTGCTATGACTAATATATAGTAAGAAGAAGGATTCTTTAATTTCAAGTTAACCAGTTAAGTCTTTTAAAATAAAAATCATGAATAAAAAACTATTGTTATCCTTTTTAATATCTGCATCGCTTCCCTGTTTTGCTCAAAAGCAGTCTGTGGTAATTCAACCAGTTTCGCCCATTGAGTATAAATCTGAGAAGGGAACATTAAAGGTTTTAAATTACGTCAAATTACCGGAAAAGGTGAATGCCCGTCTCTCTGCTACATTAGAAGGTGTATCAATAGAGGTAATGCTGACCAATAAGGGCGATAGTCTTTTAGTCTGGCTTCCGATGATAGGAGAATCCAATCATTTACAGATTCATGCGGGAAAAATTCAATGGGTGGATCAGTCCGTTTATCCAATGATCCCAAAGGATTGGGGTTACTTTCAACAGGGCACTATACATTTGATTCAATCGTCTCATCAGGACATCGCCTGGATGGATACTCCTGATTATTGTAAGGACGATCGTATCAATAACATCATCATTCCGGCTTTGGATTTAATGAAGAAAAATAAGTCTTTTACCTTCGAGATGGAACAAACGCTCAATTTAATGGAGTTTTTGAACGAACACCCCGAAAGGAAAGGCGAGTTGATAGATTTATATAAAGAAAAACGTTTTCTGTGGGGTGCTACTTTCAATCAGCCCTATGAAGGTTTATCGAGCGGCGAACAGTTGGTTCGTCAATCGTATTATGGACGAAAATGGATTCGTGAAAACATGCCGGGGTGCGACGATGTGGTTGCCAATAATATTGATGTGCCTGGTCGTACCTGGCAAATGGCGCAGATATTGGCAAAAAGCGGTATCAAGAATTTATTTATAAGTAGAATGGGTGAAGGTCTGTATGATTGGTATAGTCCGGATGGCTCTAAAGTGCTGACTTTTACACCTGGAAATTACGGTTGGGCATCCATGTTTTGGAAGTTTTTTGATGACGACGCGGTTGCTGCCTTTCATAAACTACATCATCGTTCTGTACTATGGAGCGACTATTACAGAAAGCACAATATTCCCCCTCATTACGCTATTTTAATAAGTTGTGACGGGGCAAAACCGGTAGATTTCCAACCAATTATTGATGAGTGGAATAAAATTGCTTCCCAATCTGCCACACCATTGCCTAAATTAAAGAACTCCACTGCCGAAGAGTTTTTCGAACTGGTAAGTGCAGGTAATGCTTCATTTGAAAAAGTAGAGGGAGAACGTCCTGATTTATGGCTATATATTCACGGTCCCGCACATTATGAAGCAACTCTTTATAAAAGAGAAGCGGGGATTCTTCTGCCTGCTGCGGAAACATTCACTACATTCAGTAAATTGAATAAGAATGATTTAAGTTCTTATCCTCGTTCCTCATTTGACCGGGCCTGGATGGCTTCCATTTATCCTGATCATGGTTTAGGCGGTAAAAATGGCGATATTACAGATCGTATTTTCGAAGATAGCTTGCGTGTAGCTCGTGATTTAGGTGCTTCATTATTAAAAAATTCTCTTGGTGATTTATCCGCTAGTATCAACACAAAGAAGAATAATTATATCGTCTTTAACGATCTTACCTGGGAACGATCTGAATATGTACAGGTGGAGGTGAAAAATGCCAATGTAACGGTGTACGATGCTAAAGGAGTGTTGATTCCTTCGCAAGTAAGCCCTTCAGAAAAAGGCAAAAATGTGGTCACATTCAGGGCAGATAAAATACCCTCTATGGGTTACGCTTCGTTTGAAATTGCTGAGGGAAAGAAGACTAAGAATCAACAATCTGCAGTTAAGGTATCGGCAAATACAGTAGAAAACAACTATTACAAAGCTCATTTGGGAAATGGAGGTATTGTCTCTTTATTTGATAAGGAGCTGAATAAGGAATTGGTGGTTGCCGAGAAATTTGCTTGTGGTGATGTGATAGAAGCTGGTTACACAGGCAATGGGGCAGGGGAGTTTACCCAAATTACACCTTTAACCCCTGGGGATATCAAGTCTTTGATTTCGTACACGGCTAATTGGCGAATGACAGAAAATGGAGCCCTATTCACACGCTTTATAAATAGTCAGCCTACAGAGCATGCAACTATTCACCAGATTATTACGTTTTATCATACCAAAAAGAAAATTGATTTTGATGTAGAGCTTGAAAACTTTGACGGAGCACATAATCGTCAGTATCGCATTGCTTTCCCTCTCAATATGATGGAAGAAAGAAAAGTTCATTATGAAGTACCTATGGGCGTAGCACAGGTTGGTAAGGACGAGATGAAAACCATACCCAAGGGATGGGCATGGGGTGGAACGTATTCAAATCATCCTGCAGATACGCATCCTCGTGAGATACAGAATTTCATATCTGCCAGCGGCAACGGATTTGGAGTAACCATGTCTTCTTGCGTGGCGGTAGCCGACTGGATTGATCCTTCTCGTGAAGAGGCGAAGTATCCCGTTTTACAGGGAATTTTGCTTTCTTCTCATAAAAGTTGCCATGGAGAGGGTAACTGGTACCATCAGAAAGGGACTCATCGTTTCCACTTTTCTCTATTTTCTCATAATGAAGGTTGGGTAAATGGATATGCATCCGGTATTGAGGCAAACCATCCTTTACTTATATCCAGAAAATTATCAACCGGGGGAACATTGAATGCAAGCCATAGCTTTTTATCTATTTCGGATCCGCTCGTAAGCTTGTCGTTAGTTAAAAAAGCGGATGCCGACAATCATCTGATTATTCGTCTGACTGAGATGGAAGGAAAGGATAAAACGGTTCAAATTACATTGCCTGCCGATGTGAAGAAGGTGGTCCGTACCAATCTGATTGAAGATGAAATAGAAACTATTCCGGGAAAAGGAAAGATGATTACAGTATCCTTGGGGCATCATGCAATAGAAACTTTTAAATTAATACTATGAATAACACAACTACCAAGATGTCAAGAAGACATTTTATTGCTACAACGGGGACAATTGCCGGAACGGCCCTGCTCAATCCTATTTCTGAATTAAAAGCAGATACAAAAAACAGTACAGCATTGCCTGGTAAAAAAGTTCGCATCGCACATAAATATTAGTTTTCTCATTAATATAGATTGTTTGTTTAAATAATTAATCATAAAAGCCTGATTTGCAAAGAAATGTATTAATTATTAATATTCAAAGAGTTTTTATGAAAAATGAATGTCTTAGGTAAATGTGTTTGTGTTAAATAATATCTTATATCATAACTGTCAATTTATAAGTATTTAATTATTATATTTGCAAATCGCAATGTATTTAACCCGCGAAGTTGTTTTGCTATCTGTCTGTTCAATCTTAAATTTAGATATAATGAATTTCATTTTCCTATTGCGTTTATCATGGAAATCTGCGAGACGCAATAACTCATTTGGTAATGATATCTTAGATTTTTTATTCAAATATATTTATTTAGTATCAATTCTGTTTGTTCTTTACATTGCGGGTTCATTACTAACTGAATATGGATTTGAGTTTTTGTCAAATAAAGCAAATCCACTGGAGTTAATCTATTTTTATTCTTCAATTGCAATTTTGATAGATTTAATTTTAAAGATTATATTCAAAAGAACATCTTTTAGATTTGCATTCATTCAACAATTACCAAATACAAAAAGAAGTATAAAAGCATATTGGATTTTAAATGAATTGTTTTCTGCATGGAATATTTATTTAATACTATTTTTTTTCTCTTTTATTACTATTCACATCTATCCGAATGAAGGCATTATTAAAACAATGTTCCTCATTTTAAATTTATTTATCTTGCAGTTGTTGGCCGGGCAATTAGCCAATGTAATTCAATATAGAAGAAAGGTTAGTGTTTGCATATTAGCAATAATCACAACCTGTTTATTGCTACTTGCGATTCATTTTTATACAGATTGGGAAATTAAAATGAACGTAATTAACCAAATAATTTTGGTGATCTCATCTTTTTCTGTTGTAGTTTTATCATTAAATGTTAGCTATAACTACATTAAATACTGTGCTGAAAACACTTATAGTACAAATACTAGATTTAATACCCTAATGGGTGTTTCGCTTAAAGGCAACTTATTTAAGTATAATATACTTTTCTTAAGGATGCTTTTTCGGTCGCCCCGTATGAGGCAAGAATTGATTATTGCTGTATTATTATCAGTGCTATATTTCTTTGTTTATACAAAATTTGACGATCGCACAATGCTGAGTGTTTTTAGTATGAATGTAATTTTCTCTTCTATCATTTTTATTATATTGTCTTTAGTTTTAAATCAATATATATTTTCTGCTGAGGCTTCGTTTTTTGATAAATTATCCCTTTTGCCTGATATGCGTAAATTGTTATTATCCAGATATTTGATTTTTGTTATTTCCTCAGTGTTTATTTATTTAATTTGGTTCTTATTATATTCTGATACGAAGTCAATATTTCAAACAACAGCAATCTATGTATACTCACTGGGGCCTATATTAGTATCAAGTTTTGGAAGTATTTTATTTGCTAACCATAAAATTGATTTGTTTGTTTCAAACATGAAATTGGCTGCTAGTTCAGCAACAAGTCAATCTCTTTTTATTATTCTTACTTATTCATTTTGGATAGGGATAATCAATATTTTAAATAATTATTATCCCGTTATTACCTATAAATTTATGTTTATTACGGGATGTTTGTTTATTATACTTTCACCCTATATTCTAAACTATATTTATTTTTTATTTAACAAGAATAGATATTCTAAGTTAAGTAAATACAGAAAAAAGTAACTCAATTGAAATATGGATATTGAAATTAAAAAGCTAAAAAAACAATACAATAATCAGATCGTTTTAGATATTGATTCACTGTTTATTCCTCGTAATGAGCTTATTGGCTTGATAGGCAACAATGGCGCTGGAAAAACAACTTTACTAAGATTAATTTCGGATCTTAGTAAAGCAACTTCGGGACGAGTCCTAATAAATGGAAATGATGTAAGTAAATCTGAAGCGTGGAAACAGTATACATCATCTTATATCGATAAAAATTTCTTAATCGATTTTTTAACTGCAGAAGAATACTTTGAATTTATTGCAGCAAGTTATAATATTAGTAAAAATGAATTAGATACAAGCTTAGCTAGTTTAGCTGATTTTATGAGAGGGGAATTACTGAATAAAAATAAATATATACGCGATCATTCTATTGGAAATCAACAGAAAATAGGTATTATAGCTGCAATTATAAGTAATCCGGATATATTAATATTGGATGAGCCGTTTAATTATTTAGATCCCACTTCACAGCATTTTATTTGTAATTATCTTAAAAATATAAATCAAAATAAAGGAGTTACAATGATTATTTCAAGTCATAATTTAGAGTTAATTTACGATGTATCTTCTCGCATAATATTACTTGACAGTGGAAGAATAATAAAAGATGTTGTTGTAAATAATACAGAACAAAGAGATGAGATAAATGCTTATTTTATGTTTTAGAAATCAGCAAATAATAAAAACTTATCAGTCTCCTTCTCAACCAATCCAGGGAAGCTGAAGGAGGGGACACTTTATATAAAAAGGATTTTATTCCAATACACCATTATTCCGGTTACGCACTTTACTCCAGGCGGGAGTGTCAAACAAGCAACTATCGCGCATGGTATAGTACATCTCTTTAAAACGGGACATGGGAATAGCAAAACTTAAAATATCAGGCTCTATATAGCGGCGGACCGATGGGTCAAATAATCCTAAAAAAGTCCGTCTGCCATTATTGCTATTTTCTACTACCGTATCCGTAAAAATGGATGAACATCCGGATCCAAATTTCGTAACGATGGCATCGTCTGCATTGTTATCAAAAAAAGTCCAAGACGCAAGACCCGAAAGTACATCCGGGGTAGCAAAGAAGATAATCCCAAGTATATTGTCGAAGCTGTCGATTTTATCAACAGGAGAGATATTCAGATAAATTTTGTCCGTTGAAGGTACTTTCATTTTCTGTATGAAGTCAATCACCATTTCAGGTGTTTTCTTGTATTTCTCCTTAAGGGAAACAAAATTGGGTATCCTTTCATGCATCTCAGAAAAGCCAGTATAGAATTTGCCTCCCATACAACCAATCCTTTCCGAACTTAAGCTGATTTGTTCACCTTCCTTAAGCTTATCGAATGATTTGAAAAAGCATCCGTTTATTTTATCTATATCTTCGGAAATTGGATTATCTGAATACCAGAATACAAAAGGTAAGTCTGCTGTTACTCCAAATGCCTCCCTGAAATTATGAATAAATACCTTGATTTCCATTTGCTTCGTTATTAAGTAAGACATATATTTGTTATGACAAATATATTAAAAAGAAGAATGATTCATTGTGTTTGGATAAGACTTCTTTGTTGCAGGGTATAGGAATAGTAATTTATATTAAAATAATGACAGAACGAGAAAAAATGCTTGCCGGAGAGATATACGACTGCGGTGACGAACAATTGATTGAGCGTTGGCATCTAGCCAAGCAGCTTCAAAAAAAGTATTCTGAGACTGACAGCAGAGACAGAGATACTCTAAATTCTATTTTGGATGAATTAATTGGCGGTAGGGGTGATAATGTTTGGATAGCTGCTCCATTTTTCGTTGATTATGGAGAGAATATTTTTATAGGTAACAATGTGGAGATAAATATGAACTGTGTCTTTTTGGACTGTAACCGTATATCTATTGGCAGTTATAGCGGTATCGGTCCCGGGGTACATATCTACACTGTTACTCATCCGGTAAATCCGAAGGAACGTCTGCCGGAAAACAGCCAATTTTGGAAATCATATACCGCTCCGGTTACTATTGGTAATAATGTATGGATTGGAGGAGGGGCAATACTATTACCAGGTGTCACAATCGGCGATAACTCAACCATCGGAGCCGGTAGCGTAGTTACTAAGTCAATCCCCGATAATTGCATTGCAGCAGGTAACCCTTGCAAAGTAATCCGTAAAATTGAAGAATAGATTTAATTTGTAATAATTTTATGGATATATACAGGTGTTAATTTTTTATTATCACTCGTTTTCATAATATCCAAAAGGGATCAAATCATTTGGCTCCCGTAATTCTTTCAAATAACAATCGTTAAGCAGCATGATGCGGTTTACACATTTGTGTACTTCCCTGAAATTATGATCGGTTAAAATAATTCCTTTGGTTTGGGAGGCAATTTTAATATGTTCTCTGATGGATTCAGAAACAATAGGGGAGAGGCCTTGAAACGGTTCATCCAACAAAATAAATGGAGCTTTCCCCCATAGAATAAATTTAATCTCGGCATATCTTTTTTCGCCACCAGACATTTCTGAAACCTTGGATTTTCTGATTCTGAAAAGGTGTTTGTCGGCAAAGAAGTCTTTTGTATATTCTTTCCCTAAAAGTAATTCTACACATTCAGCCAACGACAAATTATTCGGAAGATAGCCTTCTTGAGGCAGAAAACCAAGTAATCCCGAGCGATAAGCGGCTTGTTTTTGAATTTTACCGTTTATACGAATGCAACTTCGATCCCCTTTTAACGATCCGAATATTATTTTTAGCAGTGTAGATTTTCCAGTTCCATTCCGACCGAATAATCCGATAATATCTCCGGGAACACACGAAAGATATACATCTGCGAGAATGGTTGTTTCTCCATACAATTTTATTACGCTATCAACCTCAAGCTGCGTGTCCATATTGTTAAGATTAAATTAAAAATAATGTAAATGGAGAATGAAAGTATGAAGGATGTTATCCATAACTCAACCTTCGTGATACCCTGGTTATAGAAAAAATAATATTGATCCTTATTGACGATTTCTTCAATCAGAATTTTAAATAACATGCCTACTGGGATAAACAACAGAAGCTTATTGATCATTTGAATAATCGGGGTCTGATATTCCGGATCGATAGACATTTGGGCAATTAGACCAAATAGAATTCCTATTCCTGAAGCTGAAAGTATTCTGCTTTTGAAAAAGACAAAATGAAATTTACACCTGTTTTTTAGATAAAGCATATGGTTGCATTTCCTGCAAAAATAATAAATAAATTACGTTACAGTCTGATTGCCAGATAAAAAACGTTAAAGAGGTAAGTCTATATATATAGAATCGTTTATTGTTTTTGATATTGCATTATGGAATTATAAATCTCTAAAGTTTTATTTGGATCCCGAAAATTTATAATTATATGCCTTTTGTTGTCTGTTTCAATATGTAGAAAAGGCTTTTTATCCTTGTGAACTATTAATTTTATATTCCCCAATGTATCGGTACTAAAATACCCTTTTTTAATTTCTCCTATGGCAATTCCGTTCGTACGTAATTTGACTTTAGGAGTTGCTTCAATCAGTTGTACATGTGATATTTGATCCAAAGGAATACTCTCTCCGTATACTCCGGAGATTGTAATGTTTTCTTTGTGAATTATAATGTTGGGCTCAATATACGCTATTGGAATAATTGACATTAAGAGAATTAAAGTTACAGTTAAAAAGATTATTGCAAAAGTCGAAGTTTTTTGTGTAACGATTTTTCGTTTGATTAAAGCATAAATACAAACACCGAATGAAACTACAAAGCTTGTACTAAACAATAATATCTCGCTATTAATTAAAAATGAAACGAATGAAAAAATAAAAACAAATATGCCTGCAAATTTGAATGCTTTGGAAATTTCGATTCCATATTGTTCTATAAATTCTGACTTGTCAAATTGGGGATCTTTGAATTGGGCATGAGAATTTCTCTTAATATAATATCCGGTAAATAATAAGCTGGCAGCTACTATAATATTGAAAATAATTAAGAAAATCATATGCTGTACAAGTTTAATATCATTCAAATTCATTCTATTTAGTCGGACCGATCGACTGGTTAGCGGTGAAGCATGGTGTTCAAAGTTATAAATAATTTCATTATTTACTAATTAAATAAATAGTAGTTCATTTCAATAAAAATATATTTTTATCTACATGCTGTTTTTATTTCTTATCCGATAATATGATTGTCGTTAATTCTTATTAAAATAGTTAGGTTTGTATGAATGTTTAACAACTTTATGATTATGATGTTGGATTAATATGTTAGTTTTGAAAAGTTGTATCTATCAATAATATAAAGTTGACCTAATATGAAACTTCGTTTGGGATTATTCGTATTGCTTTCAATGATTGCTTTTTCCTTATTGGGGCAAAGCGTAATTAATATTGCTTTAACTAAAGCAAAGCTTATGGTAATCCAATCTTAGTTATAGCTAGTATCAGATAAAAATCCTTCAGAAAGACTTTAAATAATAATTATTTATATGAAAAATGCTCTAATATTAATCTTATTTTTTATTTTCACTTTTAGTTGTAAAAATAAAAATGAGAACAATAAACCATTTAATTCCCTTGAAAGCAATATCTATTGTATAAATGTGAATTCTTTTCCGGAAAATAATAGCTTGTATTTACAGGCATATTCTTCTGGTACATGTAAGTCTTTTTCGGCAGAGATAGAAGGTGAAAATATATTTTTTGGATATAATAAAAAGCTACACTCAATTGATATAATTAACCTAAGCAAAAAAAGGCCTTTAAAACAAATACTCTTAAGTAAAGATGGACCTAATTCTGTTGGATTGTTAGTTGTAGGAATTGCTTATTATGGAGGATCAATTCTTGTTGATGACTCATATTATTATTATAAAATAGATTTTGAAGGGAAAATTTTATCGAAGATATCAAAGAATGATTTGCTTGGTTCATTGATAAAGGATTACACCTTCAATAAAGTAATGCCAATCATGTGGATGGGGTATAGATTCTTATTAATAGACCCAGTTAAAGGTGAGTTTGCCGTTACTTTGTATCCATTAAATAATTCTGACAATTCTTTACCTTTATATGTAGCTGTAATTTCGGTTGATTCATGGAAGGTAACTTCATTAATAAAAGTTCCGTTCCCAGATTTTATTAAAAGAGAGGGAGATATGTACGAGTTAAATGTTTTAAATGCCATACTTGTGAATAATAAGATGGTATATAATTACCCGGCTTCAAGTAAAATATTTGTTTATGATCGCATCAGAAAAGATCTTAATGTAATAGATTTTGAACCAAAATTGAGCAAATCATTTAATAAACCTATAGATAAATTTGGAGTAGATAAATCTAGGGCTAGTATGTTCTTGGGATATTATTATCCACTTTACTATGATGTATACCGGGATGTATATTGGAGATTAAATGTTGGTGAGATAAATGAGAGAGGTAAATATCTGGACAGAAGTTATGTGTTGTCGAGAATTTCGGGTAATTTTCTTGAATATAAAGAAATTGAGCTACCGACCGATTTATTAGATAGTGAAGTTATAATAATGAAAGACAGAGTTCTGTTCGGTTTTAATGAATGGTGTAATAAATTGACGCCAGACAGTATAATGTTTTACTCTATCAACCCTATTTAGGAATAATGAATCAACAATAATTTAAAGTAACTATACAAAGACTATAATTAAACTCAATGGACTCATTTCTAACTTATAAATACAATTGTATGAAATTCAATATCGTTATCATTCTTTTATTCTGCTCTTTATTGAGTTGCAATCATACGCCTCAGCGTGATCTAATACCAATAATGAAGAGTATACAGGTTATTGACACCCCTGATACTTTGTTGAATTTAAGTGAAATTTCTGACAGTGTTTCTTACCTTATGTTGCAAATCCCCAAAGATTATTTAAACGTAGGTAGTCAGCAAGAATTATTAAAGCGTAATGTGTATTTAGGTCTAACGGATAAATTTGCAATTCTCTTTGATGGGATGAAAGAGGGAAATCCAATATTAGTATTTGATAGACAAACAGGAGAGTTAGTATCAGAAATAAATCCGAACAAACTTAATAGTTTCTCATCAATAAACAGCATTAGTATTGATGGGAAGATATTGTATTTCTTTTCATTTAATCCAAAGATAAGAAGTTGGATGTTATACGAGTATGATTTATTTAGTAAGATGATTGTAGATTCTATAAAAAGACCTTTTAATTCAACCGGATTTACCAATACGCACTATGTAAATTATTCGTACAATAAGAAAGATCAGACAGCTCCAAGATTAGAATTCTTCGATTTCGAAGCAAAAAAACCAACCAATAGTATTATGCATAGTCAGCCTTATCCTACGAATCCCCATACGATGAGATCTTTTGGTGATATTCTAATATACCAACTAGGAAATAAAGCTTACTTTTTTGAAACGAGTGTTGATACTGTGTACCAGATATCGAGTGATTTTAAGCATCTGTATCCGAAATACTTTTTTAATTTAGGTAAGCATAGCGCTCCTTACTATTTTCAAACTGGAGAAACAATAATGCCAGATATGTATTATAAAGTATCTCATGTCATGGAAACAAATAATTATTTGTTTGCAAGATGTAGTTGTCTTGATACTGTAAGATATATATACTATGATATCAAAAATGATAATACGTGTATGTTGAAAGGATTTTTATATGGAAATGAGGATAATACATATGGAGGAATTTATGATGATCTAAAATTATTTAACAATATATGGCCTATCGGTATAAATAATGGAAAGGAATTTGGGAGCTTATATTATGTTTCTCAAGATCAGGATGTTGATATGAATTTGATAGACGCAATTGGTTATTCAAATTCTGATAGAGAAGATAAATTACTTCTTTGTATTGTAAAGTTGCATTAGAATTGACTAGTTGAAAAATAATTTGCAAACAGAAATTAAACGTTGCTCATATTAATAATTTACATGATGTGCATGAATACTGTTAATTCTTTTGAAAATAATCCTTGTTGATTTTTTTATATTACTCTTTAATAACAATAAAATGAAAAAGTATTTTATAGCGTTATATCTCTTTATGTTTTTCACTTTTTCAATTAGTGCTCAAACATTAAAAACTTCAATTAGCTTGGAGGAACAATTTTCATTTAAAACATATGATAATAAATTTTTGGCAGGGACCTTAACTATTCCGGAAAAGAATGATTCAGGAACTCCAATTGTAATATTTGTAACCTCTCCATTGCCATGTGATCGGAATTATAATGGTATTTTTTTAGCCATGGCAGATTCTCTTGCACAAAATGGGATAGCATCATTACGGTTTGATAATAGATCTTTTTCTGATTCTGCATCACAGAAGCTAGATGCAGATAAATACACTATGTACGATGTAGCAAAAGATGTTCATGAAGCATATTTGTCTCTTCGAAATGATAGTAAATTTAAAAATTCTCCAATTGGATTATTAGGACACAGTGAGGGGGGAGCTTCGTGTGCTATTGAAGCTGCACAGAATTCTGATATATCATTTGTTATTACACTGTCCACAATGGGAATATCCGGAAAAGAGATTGTATACTATCAATCGACTTTGCCTTTAGCTCTTTCATATCAGTCATTTAGTAGCGAAATGCGCAATGATATTATAAGACTTATCTACCATTCAATAAATATTATTGATGAAAATCAGGGAGATAATAATATAAAGGAGAAATTAGAAAAATATTATAATTCATATTTTACTTCTTCCAAGGATCCTCAGAAAGCCCTTGGGAAGCTTACAAAAGAACAATTTATTGATACTACAATAAAAGCCTGGATGACACCAAGAAAATTGTGTTATATAAAGTACAATCCCGAAAAATATTTTTCTAAAATAAACTGCCCTGTATTTGTAATTTGTGGAATGGAAGATGAAAGAATAGATTGGAAGTCTAATCTTGATGGTATTGAACGTATTTTTCTCAAAAACGACAAACTGAATTATAAAATAGTAAGTATCCCTGGTGTTAATCATTCATATGAAGAAACTAATGGGATGATACCTTCCTTTGTTAGTATTCAAAAAAAAGATTCAAGCAAAAAAGACTGGGGAAAGGGGTTTCAAGAATTAAATCATTCAATTTGTGAATGGATAAACGGATTGAAATAAGAAATAGGTTTAGGACAGGATTCTTTTCTATTTTAATTCAATAACAATTTATTATAGTTGGATTAATGTATTTTAGTTATCTATGTGTTTTTAATTAAAATAAATATGATAGATTTGAGGGGAATTGATTCTGGAATAATCAAATCTTATAACCTTGATACCAAAATGAAAAAGACTAATTCAAAAAGATTTTATCATTGTGTTAAAACATTATGTCCGATTATCTATTTGGTATGTCTGATCGCAAATTTTTCTTGTAGTAATCCAAAATCTGAAGAGTATTTTGTTAGACAATGTAAGTTTGTTTCAGACTATCAGTATAATGATACAACTAAATGGGCAATTACATGTAGAGTTTGGGGCTTGCTAAAGTACTATCATCCCAATGTTGCTGCAGGAAAACTAGATTGGGATAAGGTTTTATTGGAAAGTTTAGAAGCTATTTCCTATGTTAATACACCCGATGCATTGAATTTTGAACTCAATAAAATGCTGAATTCCGCTGGAGAATACTCCTATAAAGAGGATAAAGAATGGAATGATTCATTAAAAATGAATGTTAACCTTAGCTGGTTGAATAGTTCCTTTATTGATGACTCCTTGAAGATTGAATTAAAGAAAATAGCCTCAATAGAAGTGAAATACCCATCCTTTTACGGTGTAGATTATGAACATATAGTTCTTCAAAATGAGAAGAGCTTCGATTTTAAGGTTTCATCCTCTCCAACGTCTGCTAATCTGCGTTTATTATCTTTTTTCAGATATTGGAATGTAATTTATTACTTTTTCCCTCATAAATATTTAATGGACCGATCTTGGGATGTAATTTTATCAGAGTATATTCCCAAATTTATTGAATCTGTTGATCCCCAATCGTACAATAATACTTTTTTGAAATTAGCCACAACACTTAATGATGGCCATGCTTATATAGTTACAGGTAATGAATCCCCCAAAGACTTTAGGGATATGGTTGAGAAAGTGGATGATAAAACCATAGTAAGAGTAAATGCTGGCGAATTGCAAATAGGTGATATAATCAGTTCAATTGGGAAACAGAATATTAAACTAGTTCGTGACAGCCTATCTGTTTTTACGGCTGCTTCAACCCAGGGAAACAAGGACTATAGGATAAATTGTAGTATTGGACAAATGATATTCGGACAGAAGAATTTAGTTAAAGTGTTAAGAGGAGACAAACTGCTGGAAATAAATGTTGTCCCCGTTGATTACAAGAAAGAAAATCCTCAAATATACTGTTGGATTTCAGATGGCATTGGCTACGTAGATTTATCTCAAGTTACAAATAAGGATATTAACCCATTGTTTGACTATCTTTCTGAGGCAGATGGCATTATTTTTGATTTAAGAAAAGCCGGACCATATAAAATAGAACTCGAACCGTTTGTATGCCACTTGTTCGAAAAAAGGAGATACAATTGTCCTCGATGGTTTATCCGGACCCAATGCATCCCGGGGCATTTTTATGGAGAAAGAATTTTCAAACAACTATTCCAGATTCATTAAGTTGTCCAATTTATAAAGGGAAGATAGTTGTTTTAATAAATGAATCTACCCAAAGCGGTTTAGAAACAATTGCTTTGGAGATACGCAATAATTGTAACTCGACCTTAGTTGGTCGAACAACTTCAGGGGCCTTAGGTAGAGTAACTTTTGTTCCTCTTTTAGGGCGAAAAACTTCCTTTTCTAATTTTGCTCTTTTTTCTGCAGACGGAACTGAGTTACAACGAAGGGGTATTACCCCTGATATCGTTGTATTTCCTACTATAGATGCTATTCGGAATGGAAGGGATGAAATATTAGATGCAGGAATCAATTTTATTAAAAAGCAGCAGAAGTGAAATTGATATTATATTAGTAGAAGATAAATAGGTTTTATATATTTGTACAATAAATCACTAATATGGGTGATAAACACAAATAATTTTAATATATATCATGAATAAAACGCTATTATTTATTGCGGGTTTGCTCTTTTTTGTTCTTACCAACGAATTGGTTGCTCAGGAGCGTGTTTACAGCATAACGAGTTTCGGATTGAAAGCTGACAGTAAGAAGAATGCTTCTCCTGTTGTAGCCAAGGCTCTGGATAAAATTAAACGAGATTATAAGGACGGAACGAATGTGGTGCTGAAGTTTCCTCGCGGACAATATCATTTTTTTGAATCGGGATCGGCTGTTCGTGAATATTACATTTCAAATCACGATCAGACTAATCCTAAAAAAGTAGGATTAGCGATTGAAGATTTTAAAAATCTTACCATCGACGGACAGGGATCGGAATTTATTTTCCATGGCAGAATGATCCCATTATCCCTTTTACGCTCCGAAAATTGCACACTGAAGAATTTCAGTATTGATTTTGCCAATCCTCATATTGCCCAGATACAGGTTGTTGAAAATAGTCCAGAAAAAGGAATCACCTTTAAGGTGGCTCCCTGGGTGAATTACCGCATCAGCAAAGATTCTGTTTTTGAAACCTATGGTGAAGGTTGGACTGCACAACCTGCTGGTGGTATTGCCTTCGAAGAGGCAACAAAACGTCTTGTATATAATACGAGTGATATCAGCTGCCCAACAAAAGGTGTTGTAGAGGTATCGCCCCGGTTACTGCATGCCCAAAACTGGAAGAATGCTAAATTAATTCCTGGAACGGTGATTGCCATGCGTACGTGGCATCGTCCTACCCCTGGTATTTTCTTTTCTCATAACGTGAATTCTGTTTTAGAGAATGTTACCGTGCATTATGCTGAAGGAATGGGATTACTGGCTCAGCTTTGTGAGAATATTACACTAGATCGGTTCAATGTTTGCCTTAAAGGGCCAAATGATCCGCGATATTTTACTACACAGGCTGATGCAACCCACTTTTCGGGCTGTAAAGGTGCAATTATATCTAAGAATGGTTTATATGAGGGTATGATGGATGACGCGATTAATATTCATGGTACTTATTTAAAAGTAATAAGCCGGGTAGATGAAAAAACGGTAATAGCAAGGTATATGCATGATCAGTCTTGGGGTTTTGAGTGGGGCAGAACAAACGATGAAGTGCAGTTTGTACGTTCCGAGACAATGGAACTGGTTGACGGTACCAACCGTATCGCAGAGATTCGTCCTTATGATAAAAATCAGATTCATGGGGCCCGCGAATTTTATATCAGATTTGATGAGCCGATCCATCCGGATATAAATGAGAAAAGTGGTTTTGGAATAGAGAACCTGACATGGACTCCCGAAGTAAACTTCTCAGGGAATACGGTTCGTAACAACCGTGCTCGCGGGGCTTTATTTAGCACACCCAGAAAAACAGTGGTGGAGGATAACTTGTTTGACCATACTTCGGGCACAGCCATTTTACTTTGCGGAGATTGTAACGGATGGTATGAGACTGGTGCATGCAAAGATGTTGTTATAAGGAGGAATAAGTTTGTGAATGCGCTGACTAATATGTTTCAGTTTACCAATGGGGTGATTTCAATTTATCCGGAGATTCCGAACCTGAAAGGGCAGCAAAAGTATTTCCATAGCGGCATTGTAATTGAAGACAATGAATTTGATACATTCGATGCTCCTATACTTTATGCCAAATCGGTGGATGGACTGATATTCCGAAATAATACGATTAAAAAGAATACGGGGTATAAGCCGTTTCATTGGAACAAAAACCGCTTTTTGCTTGAACGCGTAACCAATGCAAAGATTGAAGAATGACCATATTTTATGTGAAATTGGGGTCCGATTTGTTAAATATTTGGGTTTTTGAAAATAAAATGCTTTTTTATGAAAAATAAATGGCAAAACATAGTTGATTATCAAAAATAATTTCGGTTTTTTGCATCATCAAACAACAGATAGCATAGATTGTTTTATTACAGGTTGCTCTTTTACCAAATAGAGTATTTGATTGATGAAATTTATCTTTTTCCTAACTGAATTGTTTTAAATTATTAAATTATTTTATTGTATTTTTATGAACATTTACATTGGCAATCTTAGCTATTCAGTTAAGGAATCGGATTTGAAGGAAGTTATGGAAGACTACGGTACAGTTGATTCAGTTAAATTGATCATTGACCGTGACACAAGAAGATCAAAAGGTTTTGCATTCGTTGAAATGCCTAATGATCAGGAAGCGAAAAACGCTATCAACGAACTGAATGGCGCAGAATATCAGGGCCGTCAGATGGTATTGAAGGAAGCTACTCCTAAGGAATCAGCTCCTAGAAGATCTTATTAATTATTTTTCTGATAACTTGCGCTTTCTAATCAAAGAAAGTTCTTGATTTGATCTAATAAAAATAATATAGACAAAACGAAAGAGGATATCCATTTGGATATCCTCTTCTTTTTATATCTATTGTTGTCCGAATTCTATCAAATAAAAAGGCTGCTTCCTATTCATTTGGAAGCAGCCTTTTTATATTTGATAGAATACTATTGTTTATAGTATCCAAGATCTTCCATATCGAAACTGCTGATGTAACCGTTTATCTTGTTTACCTCTGCTTGTCCGTAATTGATATAGACTTCAGCGGAACGACGGTAGGCTTCGTCTACGTTGGCATCCTGAAGCAATAGGTAGCCCATAACGCAATGAGCGCTGGCTTCAACCAAACGACGAGCCTGAAAGTCAAGATATTCGTTGTCTTTTGTTTCAAGAACCATAGCTACAAGCTTTTCGTAGGTTTCTGTCATAGCCATGAGCTTCTTCTTTAGGTCGCCCAACTCTGGTTTGTAGTTAATTGCTTCGTATTCGCGTATGCGACTCAGATACGTACCTGTGGTTACGTGGCGAATGGCTGCTACTACCTGTAATTGGGTTGTTCCTTCATAGATATTGGTGATACGTGCATCACGATAGATACGCTCGCAGGCATAATCTTTCATAAACCCGGAACCTCCGTGTATCTGAATGGAATCGTAGGCATTCTGGTTGGCATATTCGGTAGTCATACCTTTTCCCATAGGGGTGAATGCATCTGCCAGTTTGCTATAATATTTATATTCGGTCCTTTCTTCGGGTGTTAATTTGCGTTCTTTGGCTACATCTTCAAACGCTTTGTACATATCAACAAAACGGGCTGTTTCGTAGAGCATAGAGCGCGAGGCGTCTGCTTTGGCACGCATAAGGGCAATCATTTCATATACGGCGGGGAACTCAATAATTGCCTTGCCAAATTGCTTACGGTCTTTGGCATAAGCAAGTCCTTCACGGTATGCAGCTTCACTGATACCAACCGCTTGCGCCATAATGCCCAGACGAGCGCCGTTCATCAAAGCCATTACGTATTTGATAAGACCTAATTTGCGATCTCCACAAAGTTCGGCCTTTGCGTTCTTGTAAACAAGTTCGCAGGTAGGTGAGCCTTTAATACCCATCTTATTTTCAATACGACGAACATCAACGCCTCCGTTTTTCTTATCGTAAATGAACATAGATAAACCACGACCGTCTTTAGTTCCGTCTTCGCTTCGGGCAAGCACAAGGTGGATGTCTGAATCGCCGTTGGTGATAAAACGTTTAACCCCGTTCAAATACCAGCATCCGTCTTTTTCGCTGTAGGTTGCCTTTAACATTACCGATTGAAGGTCTGATCCGGCATCGGGTTCAGTTAAGTCCATCGACATGGTTTCGCCAGCGCAGATACGTGGAATATACTTCTGTCGTTGCTCTTCGTTTCCGAACTCATATAAGGTTTCGGCACAATCTTGTAGTCCCCAAAGATTTTCGAATCCGGCATCAGCGCGCGAAACTAAGTCGGCAGCCATGATATAGGGTACAATAGGGAAATTCAAGCCGTTGTAACGACGTGGCATTGCCACACCCATTAGTCCGGCTTTAACTACGGCATCGAGGTTCTGCCTGGTTCCTGCAGCATACGTTACGCGACCATCTTTTACAGAAGGGCCTTCGTGGTCTACGCTTTCTGCATTGGGGGCAATAATGTCTCCACATATTTCGCCAACAATCTCCAGTACTTTTTCGTAGCTGTCCATTGCATCTTCGAAATCGATAGGAGCATAGTCGCAAGTATCTTTATCTCTGTAATTGCGTTCCTTAAGCTCCACAATCCGCTTCATAAGTGGATGATGCAAGTGGTGCTTCATGCTGGGATTATCTAAATAGAAATTAGCCATACTCTAGTTTACTTTGAATTCTTCTTATAATACTTAATCATCTTGGGAATTACTTCCTCTATTGTACCGTTTATTACATAGTCGGCAATGGTATTGATAGGAGCGTTGGGATCATTATTGATAGAAATGATCATGGCGCTTTCCTGCATACCTGCTATGTGCTGAATCTGACCGGAGATACCACAGGCAATGTAAAGTTTAGGACGTACAGTTACTCCAGTCTGTCCGATCTGTCTGTCGTGATCGGTAAATCCGGCATCGACTGCGGCGCGAGAAGCTCCAACTTCGCCACCCAGAACGGCTGCAAGTTTATGAAGCAGTTCAAAATTCTCTTTGGAACCAACACCATAGCCGCCGGCAATAATAATGGGAGATCCTTTGATGTTTGTTTTGCTTTTTTCCATGTGACGCTCAATCACGCTAACAACAAAGTCTGTGTCGTTTACATACTTGTTAACATCGTGCTTGATGGTTTCGCCTTTATAGGAAGGATTCAGAATTTCTTTTTTCATTACACCTTCACGTACTGTTGCCATTTGGGGACGACATTCAGGATTGATAATCCATGCTACGATATTTCCTCCGAAAGCCGGACGGATTTGGTAGAGAAGGTCTTTATATACTTTATTTTCTTTTTTTTCTTCGTGATCGCCGATTTCGAGTGATGTACAGTCGGCTGTAAGTCCGCTGGTAAGGGCCGAAGAAACACGAGGTCCCAGGTCGCGACCAATGCTGGTTGCACCCATCAGGGCAATTTGCGGTTTTTCTTCAGTAAATAGATTTACCAGGATGGAGGTGTGAGGAAGCGATGTGTAAGGAAACAGGCGTGGATCATCAAAAACATGAAGTACGTCTACTCCATAAGGAAATACCTGTGCACCGATACCATCAAGTTTTGTTCCGGCGGCAATTGCCTCCAGACGACAACCCAGACGGGTTGCAAGCGAGCGGCCTTTTGTAAGTAGCTCCAGACTTACGTCTGCCACAATGCCGTCTTCAATTTCGCAATATACAAATAAATTATTCATCTTTTTTACATTTAAAAGTGAAGCATCAACCGATGGTATGGTTTGCTATTAGTTCGATCATCAGTTCTTCAATCTCTGTATCCGACGGACTTAAGGTTTTGCTTTCTTTAGCCTGGAAAACCACATTTTCAATTTTCTTTACTTTAGTGGGTGATCCGGATAATCCACAGGCTTTAATATCGGCCTTTACGTCGGCTACACTCCACTCTGTAAGATTCAGATAGGGGCGCATATCAAATAATCCTGTATAATCGTCGTTCAGCTCCTGTTTTTCCGTAACAGTTTTAGCATGTTTATATTTCTGCAAAAACTTAGCGTTACGCGGACGGCAATCGGGTGCAGTTCCGTTTACGGTAATAACGATCGGAAGCTGGCCTTCCACAACTTCTACACCTCGTTCCAGACGTCTTTTTACGGTTACTTTACCGTTTTCAACTTTTTGTATTTCTTCAGCGTAGGTAATCTGACTTAATCCAAGCTTTTCGGCCACTTGAGGACCAACCTGTGCGGTGTCGCCATCTATAGCCTGGCGACCACAAAGTATCAGATCGTATTCGTTGATTTTCCGGACAGCCATGGAAAGGGCATAAGAGGTAGCCAAAGTGTCGGCTCCGGCAAATGCGCGGTCGGTCAACAAATAGCCACCATCGGCTCCGCGGTACAATCCTTCACGGATAATCTCGGCAGCTCGTCCGGGTCCCATGGTGAGGAGTGTAATGGTGGTGCCGGGATAGGCATCTTTCAAGCGCAGGGCTTGTTCCAGCGCATTCAGATCTTCCGGATTAAAAATGGCAGGAAGAGCGGCACGGTTTACTGTACCGTCGGCTTTCATTGCATCTTTACCCACATTTCGGGTATCCGGCACCTGTTTTGCTAATACAATAATTCTTAAACTCATATTACAGCGGTATTAGTTTGTTTTGCTTTTAAGCAAATCTGTTAGATCAATAAGTCATCGGGTGGCAAATTTAGTCAAACATTCTTTATGTCAAAGCACTTTGTCCCGGAAAGTGCACACTTTGTTGCCTAATGAGCACCAATTGATCCATTTAAGGCTGAATTGAGGCAAAAAAAATCCGGAAAAATTCCCGGATATCATTCAGTAATTAAGTATAAATGGTTGTCTTCAACCTTGTAGTACATAGGCACTACCGTGATTTGAGGGTATACAGTTCGGAGGCGTTTGGCTTCACTTAAAACAAAGTCTATTTCGTTGCCAATCTCGAACATGGGAGAGTAGTGCTTGAAATGTTCTTCGGCCTTTTCTCTGCTCCAACCTGCCTTCTCAACGAGTCCGTCGATAAATTGCGCCTTTTTGGAAACCAGATTAACCATACCGCATTTGTTGTGCGCAATGATTGCAATATATTTTACATTGCCGATGGCAACCGCAAAGGAGACTTTAAATTCGCTGTAGGTGAGGTTGCCTCCTCCCGAACGAAGAATAAATGCGAAATTATCGGGGATGTTAAGGTGTTTTCTGTTATCCATACACATGCTGATAAGCATCTGAGCTTGCGAATAGGTTTCAAATTCACGATTGAGATTGTGATATTCCAAAAGCATGGAAATTGGGGTGTTCCTGTATTGAGGAAAGACATCTTCAGGTTTTGTAATCCGTATAAGTCTATTCATATGATAAATACTTTATGTTTAGTGAAGAATTCTGCATTATGATCAGAAGTATCTTCACAAAAAAAAGAACAGTTAAAAGCGATTGTTAGCTGATAAACTGTTCTTTTTTTAATGTTTTTTTAGATTAGATTAACGATATTGTTTATGTATCGCCCTATCAAATGCTTCCCAATGGGCATCTGTCATATTACCCGGAGTAAACAGGCAAACCCCTGCAGCGCCGTTTTCCATGGAAACCCTTACAGCTTCTTCAATTTCAGAAGGAATAAGTCCGTGTCCTTCCGGATCCTTGATCTGAGCTTTGTTCTCATAGTCGCGACAGATGAACAGTCCGCTGTAAACCGGAATTTTACTATCTACAGAAGCGACCTCTTCTTTTACAACTTTGCCGATCCAAGCCGGACCTTCAAGATAAAAATCATTGTAATTCATCGGGAAGAATGCATCCAGATTCCATTTATTCCATTCCTGACGGACCATCTTCTTTGCATAGCTGTCTGGTCCTGGGAATACGGCAGCATCGATTTTCTTTCCTTTGGCATGTACAGCTTCGGCAATATGATTAACCAATTTGGTGATGAGATCGCAACGGAATTGTTTCCACTCTTCAACTGTTGAAGGATCTTTTACTGATTTAATGTCGATGCCGGTAGCTGCTTTGAAATCGCTTACACATTTATCGCAATAGCAATAATCTGCCACAGGATATTCTTCGTTCATTACCAGTCCGTATTTATCCCATAGTCCGCGTGCAAGAATTACATCAACAAATCGGATATAGTCCAGATGGATGGCATCAACTTCAGGTATTTCAGCAACTTTTGTATATAAGTTTGTGAGATAGTCAGTTACTTCGGTGCGATTAGGGCAAAGAAACTTGTAATAGGGTACATAGGCTTGTACGTGATATGCCGATTCTCCGTTTCGATTTACAGCGTACCAGGTTGAATCAATCTCCGGACCACTTTGGAGCATAGCGGGTATCCACGCATGATATTCCATTCCGTTAGCTTTGGCTGCTTTAGCTGCACGACGGTGTTTTTCAACATCGTGACCGGCATTATAGCACATACCGTCGATGCCATGACTTTTCCATTTGCTAAAATCGGACTGAAGTGTCTCTTCAGTGGTGTTTTGTCCTTCGCCCTGCCACGCGTAACAGGTCACTTTGGTTGGGGAAGTCGGCGAGCATGCTGTAAAAGCGAATGCTGCAAGTGCAAAAATAAGATTTTTCATTTGAGCGTTTTTTTTCATTTAGAGTTAAGAAAAAACTTTGCTGAAATACAAAACCGGAACATAGATATTTTCTACGTTCCGGTTATATATTGCTATTTAGGCTGTTGTGATAGGAGAGTAAACACGAGAAGCAAGCTCTTTGTCTAATGTATAAAGACCAAATCCATTATCTTTGATCATCTTTAATGCATCGATAAGGCTTTGAGCTGTTTCTTCTTCTTCAACCTGTTCGTCTATAAACCAACGAAGCATAGACTCTGTTGCATAGTCTTTTTCTTCTACAGCCAAAGAGTTGAGGTTATTGATCATTGCTGTTACTTCACGTTCGTGAGCCAATGTGTCTTCAAATGCATTTAGAGGAGTTGCCCAAGACGTAGTTACTTCCGAAATAGGTTTAAGTTCAACTCTTCCTCCGCGAGCAATAACATAATTCATAAACTTCATGGCGTGGTCTTGTTCTTCTCTGAATTGGATGTTCATCCAGTTGGCAAAACCAGGATATCCCTTTGCTGCAAAGTCGGTCGACATGGATAAATATAGGTAAGCCGACCAGAATTCGGCATTGATCTGCTTGTTTAAAGCAGCTTCTAAACTTTTACTTAACATACTTCTACGTTTTTAATTGGATAAATATTATTCAATAAAATTAAATTTCACAGGCGCAAAGAGTCGGAATCAGGTTGCGGTCGCCGTAGGCATTGTCTATACGTGCCACATTGATCCAGAATTTGCTTTCGTGAAGCCAATCAAGCGGATAGGCAGCTTTACTACGTGAGTAGGAGTGCTTCCATTCGTCTCCAGTAATTTCGTACTCGGGATGTGGAGCATTTTTTAATACATTATCTTCTTTGTCGGCTTCGCCATTTTCAATCTCTTTGATTTCGTTCCAGATACATGCCATAACTTCGGCAAATCTGTCCAATTCCGCAAGACTTTCACTTTCTGTTGGTTCAACCATTAAGGTGCCGTGTACGGGGAATGATAGCGTAGGGGCATGGTAACCAAAGTCCATTAAACGTTTTGCAATATCTCCTTCGTCGATTCCGGAACGCTCTTTTACACCTCTGCACTCGAGAATAAGTTCGTGACCGACACGGCCTGTAGACCCGGTATACACGATTCCATAAGTGTCTTTGAATTTGGCCGCCAGATAATTGGCATTCAATATGGCTGTTTTTGTTGCTGTTGTTAGTCCTTCTGTTCCCAACATACGGATGTATCCGTAGGTAATTGGTAGGATTCCTGCACTTCCGTAAGGAGCTGCAGAAACCGTGTTAAGTTCGCCTTCGGAGATTATCGGATGCGAGGGAAGGAATGGAACAAGATGTTTTGCTACGCAAATAGGACCAACACCCGGACCACCACCGCCATGGGGGATTGCGAATGTTTTATGGAGATTGAGGTGGCAAACATCGGCTCCGATTGTGCCTGGATTAGTTAATCCAACCTGGGCATTCATGTTTGCTCCATCCATATAAACCTGCCCGCCATAACTATGCACAAGCTGGCAAATTTCAATGATGCTGGTCTCAAATATACCATGTGTTGATGGATATGTGATCATCGTAGCAGCCAGATTATCCTTATGGGATTCTGCTTTGCTGCGGAAATCGTCCATATCGATATTTCCCTTTTCGTCACATTTTACTGTAACGGTGGCAAACCCGCATTGAACAGCGCTGGCAGGATTAGTTCCATGCGCCGAAGCCGGGAGTAATACGATGTTTCGGGTTCCCTGCCCAATACTTTCCAAATAGGAGCGTATTACTTTCAGTCCGGTATATTCGCCGGATGCTCCTGAATTCGGTTGGAAGCTTACCCCTTTAAAACCAGTGATTTCGGCAAGATAAGAACTTAGGTTTTCAATCAGTTCTGTATAACCTTCCACTTGCTCGTCTGGTGCGTAGGGGTGTATTCCGCTGAATTCGGGCTTGCTTAAAACGAATAATTCGGAGGCTGCATTTAGCTTCATTGTGCATGAGCCCAAAGAGATCATGGAGTGGGCCAGAGAGATGTCTCTGCGTTCCAATCGTTTGATGTAGCGCATCAACTCTGTTTCGGTATGGTATTTTTTAAATACATCCTGTTGTAAGAATGCAGATGTACGCTTAAAAGTATCATCAAAATATTGATTTCTTTCAATGTTCTGGCCCAGCGTATAATCTTTCCCGGCTGCTCCGGAAAAGATATAGAGTAACACTCCGATATCTGTTATTTGGGTGGTTTCGTCTAAACTTATCCCAATTTGTCCGTTTCCAAAATATCTTAGATTAACCTTGCATTCTAGAGCAATTTCCCTTAACGCACTTAAAGAGACGTTCGTGGGGAGTTCAACTTTTAGTGTATCGAAGAAGTTCTTATTTAGCTGTTTATATCCAAGCTTTTCCAATTCTCCAGATACGAATCCCGCATAACTATGTATTCTGGATGCGATATCTTTTAATCCTTCTGCTCCATGATATACGGCATAAAATCCGGCCATAGTTGCCAGTAATGCCTGGGCAGTACAAATATTGGAAGTAGCTTTTTCTCTTTTAATGTGTTGTTCGCGGGTTTGTAATGCCAGACGGTATGCCGGTTTACCATAAGCATCTTTAGATATGCCAATGATCCGACCAGGAATAGTACGTTTGTATTCTTCTTTTGTGGCCATAAAACCAGCTGAAGGTCCTCCAAAATACATGGGAATACCAAAGCGTTGACTGCTGCCGAAAACAACATCGGCACCCCATTCTCCAGGAGGTGTAAGCAAAACCAAACTAAGCAGATCGGCTGCAACGGCTACGCGAGTTCCATTTTCGTTGGCTCTGGCAACAAAAGATTGGTAATCTTCGATTGAGCCGTTTTTATTAGGGTATTGAACTATGGCACCAAATACATCTGATGTAAATTCGAAGGTTTTATAATCTCCTCTTACTATTTTAATTCCCTGGGGTTTCATACGGGTATGAAGTACAGCCAGAGTGGATACAAACACATGCTGATCTACAAATAATGTATTGGCTCCCTCCTTGACCTGCGACCGGCTTCTTGCTCCATGTAACATTGTTGCGGCCTCTGCTCCGGCAGTAGCCTCGTCCAAAAGGGAACAGTTGGTAAGTGGCAATGCTGTAAGGTCACAAATCATTGTTTGGAAATTAAGAAGGGCTTCCAATCTACCTTGCGATATTTCGGCTTGATAGGGCGTATATGAGGTGTACCAAACCGGATTTTCCAATACGTTTCGTTGAATTGGTGCAGGGGTTATAGTGTCATACCATCCCATCCCTATATAAGAGGTGAAAATCTCATTTTTTGAACCTAATTCGGCAATGTGTTCTGCATATTCGCGCTCAGTCATTGCTTCCGGCAGGTTTAATGATTCTTTTAATCTGATATCGGAGGGGATCGTCTGGTCAATTAATTCATCCAGAGAGTTAACCCCGATTGTGTTGAGCATCTGGGGGATGTCTTCTTCCCTAATGCCAACATGGCGGTTTACAAATTTATTTGTGTCCATAGATTCTAGGTATTTGATTTATTTTGAATTTAGATGTACGGATTTTCAAGTTTTTCTTCACGAATGGAAGATTCTGGCCCATGACCGGGATAAATTATAGTACTGTCCGGTAAAGCTAGGAGCTTGTTTCGGATGGCTGCAAGTAGTATTTCCTGATTACCGGCCCATAAATCTGTACGCCCGATACTACCGGCAAAGAGAGTATCGCCCGTAATAGCCAGATTGCTTTCTTCACTATAAAAAACAAGACTTCCGGGGGAATGTCCTGGAACATGTAACGAGGTGAGGGTACTTTCTCCAAAATGGATTGCTTCTCCAACTGTTATATAATGGCTTACTAGTCCACTTTTACCTTTCATGGATAGTCCGAATGCCTTGGCTTGTTCTTCGGCAGAAGGGAGTAACTCTGTATCTGCCTTATGAGCTTCTGGTTCCAATCCATAGGTTTGAGTTATAAATGAGTTTCCAAACACATGGTCGAGATGTAGGTGTGTACATAAAAGTCTTTTCAATGTAAGTTTATTTTCATCGATAAAGGCTTTTAATTCCTCCTCTTCCCGCTGATTCATGCAGCCGCAATCAATTAATACAGCCTCGCCTGTCTTATCGTATAACAGATAGGTGTTTACAGAGAAATAATTGAATTCGAAACGTTTTACATGTATCATAATGGCACGTATACAACTTTTTTTGTTTTAAAAAACTCTTCTTTAAAGTAATCTCCTAATTCTAAACTTAAAGCCTGATTTCTAAAAGGAAGAATTTCATGTTGAAGTTCACCTCCTTTGAGACAAATAAGTCCGTTGGGAAGAGCGTTTTGTTGCTCTTTTTTTATGTTTTTTCGTACTAGCTTTACCAAATCAGCCAAAGGCATAACCGCGCGACTTACCACGAAGTCATACTTTTCTTTTTCCTCTTCAACCCTGCAATGACGGAAGGTGATGTTTTTGAGTCCGATAGCTTCGGCAACCGCTTCTCCCACTTTTATTTTTTTGCCTATGCTATCCACCAAATGAAATTGAACATGTGGAAAGAAAATGGCTAATGGGATACCGGGAAAACCACCTCCTGTACCAACGTCCATAACAGAAGATCCATCCTTGAAGCGAAGCATCTTAACTATACCCAATGAATGTAAAACATGGTGAAGGTAAAGGTTTTCAATATCTTTCCTTGAAATAACATTTATTTTAGCATTCCAATCAGTATATAAATCGTATAGTGCTGCAAGTTGTTGGCACTGTTGTTCGTTTAATTCGGGAAAATAAGTTTGTATTACTTTCATTGTTTTTAATTATTTAAAAAGCTAAAACAGGATCTCTCGTTTAAAATACGAGATGGGATATAGGGCTTTCTTTACGGATCAGATGTCTTATCTCTTCGTAAGACAAATGCACATGCGTTGCTCCGACTACATAAGCCGCTATTTCATATTCATTAAACGTGTAATTTATCCCGGTTTCATCTACGCTGAAGTTTCCATTAGGAAATATCTCATCTACACTGAAAAAGCCCATGTTTTCGAGAGCTTTTACATCGGTTACCTGATTTTGTTTCGCTATGGCATCAACAAGAATTTTGGCAAGATCATCTTCATAATTATCAATAAATACCTCTTTCTCTGTAACAGCAGAACCTGTCTTTAAGTTGATGATATGATTGAAATAGGAATGGGATCCATGAGCCCCTCCGGTATAATTTTCAAAGTTTACTGTGAAACATAACAACCCGCTTTTATTATAAGTGATTTTGTTTGACGACATTTCGTAGTAAGAATACCATGCACCAATAGGCTCATCCTGTGCTTTGTCGGCCTCCGATTTGAAATCGGCTTCCAGTGCCTTATAATTGGTCAGGTAATCTTCTGTATATTTTTCTGCAGCCTCCTTTGGAGAGTAATTAACATATGAATCTCCAAAATACGATTGGATAAAGATTCGTTGTATGTTCTTGAGCTGTTGTTTATTGTCGACCTGGATAGGATAAGTGAAATTAATTTGCAAATTGCAATTGGGGTTTTCAGGGTTATCAAGCAAATGGTAACTTCTATCTACCTTAATGGAGTCGAAGGTAACTTTATTACTGTCTGCTTTCTTTGGCGTATTGTTACATCCGGCAAGTATAAGTATCGATATTAACACTATAAATTTAGCTTGAAGCTGTGTTGTCATGGCTCTTAAATTTACAATTATATCATGCAAACGTACGAAAATAATTCGATTTTTGCTTCGTAAAGGTGAAAAGAAATATATTTGAATATAAACAGAGCAGCTTATGGTGTTTACTCTTAAGATATTCAATTTATTTGTGTATTTTTGCCGAATAATAAATGTTAGAATGGAATATAATACAGAACTAAAACGTTTGATTCTGCCTGAGTATGGACGCAATATACAAAACATGGTAGATTATTGCCTTACAATTGAAGATAAGGAAGAACGTATGCGGTGCGCCAATTCAATTATCAATATCATGGGGAATATGTTTCCTCACCTGCGTGATGTTAATGACTTTAAACATATTTTGTGGGATCACCTGGCTATTATGGCGGATTTTAAACTTGATATTGATTATCCGTATGAAATAGTAAAGAAGGAAGATTTGCATAGCCGTCCGCCACGTATCCCATATAATACAGGTAGGATTCGTTACAGACATTATGGTAAGACGTTAGAAAGAATGATTTTAAAGGCAAATGAATTTGATGAGGGGCAAGAAAAGACGTATCTTATCAAACTGTTGGCTAATCAGATGAAAAAGTCATTTTTAAACTGGAATAAAGAAGCCGTGGATGATCGGAAGATTTTTAAAGATCTGGATGAATTGTCGGAAGGGAAAATTGTATTGGATGAAGAACAACACAAGCTTACCGAAAGCAGAGATATCTTATCTCGAAAAAATACAAACAAAAACTATACACGTAAAGGTCGCTGACCTTTTGTAAAAATAGACTATGGCATCATTTGTTATTGAAGGTGGTTGTAGAATGAGCGGAGAGATTATTCCGCAGGGAGCTAAAAATGAGGCATTACAAGTGATTTGTGCTGTTTTACTTACTCCCGAAAAAGTTACTATAACTAATATCCCAGACATCCTGGATGTAAATAATCTTATACAGTTGTTAAGGGATATGCAGGTTAAGGTGGAGCGATTATCGTTAGACACTTATGCATTCCAGGCAGATAATGTGGATCTGGATTATTTAAAAACGGAAGATTTTGTACGGAAAAGTGCTTCGTTGAGAGGATCAGTAATGATTGTCGGTCCTTTGTTGGCTCGTTTCGGAAAAGCCGTTTTGCCTAAACCAGGCGGTGATAAGATCGGACGCAGAAGATTGGATACTCATTTTACCGGTATACAGAAGCTCGGAGCTACTTTTACATACAATCCGGATGCCCAGCTTTATGAAATTGAAGCCAAGCGCCTGAAGGGAGCTTATATGTTGTTGGATGAGGCATCGGTTACGGGTACAGCCAATATATTGATGGCTGCTGTAATGGCTGAAGGAACTACAACGATTTACAATGCTGCTTGCGAACCTTATTTGCAGCAACTTTCCAAAATGTTGATTCAGATGGGAGCCGATATTTCGGGTGTAGGGTCGAATTTGCTTACTATTCAAGGCGTGAATTCGCTGAAGGGGGCAAATCACGTGATTCTTCCGGATATGATTGAGGTGGGAAGTTTTATTGGTATGGCGGCGATGACCGGCTCCGATATAACTATCAAAAATACGGGCTTTGATATGTTGGGTATTATACCTGAATCATTCAGACGTTTGGGAATTACAGTCGAGCAACAGGGCGACGATATTCATATTCCTACGCATGAGTCTTACGAAATAGATACTTTCATCGATGGATCAATCATGACGATTGCAGATGCTCCCTGGCCAGGTTTGACACCCGACTTGCTAAGTGTGTTTCTAGTTGTTGCAACACAGGCTGTGGGAAGTGTGCTGATCCATCAGAAAATGTTTGAAAGCCGCCTTTTCTTTGTTGATAAGCTGATTGATATGGGTGCTCAGATTATTTTATGCGACCCACACAGGGCAACAGTGATAGGCTTGGGAAACCGATATAAGCTTCGTGGAGCAACAATGGTGTCTCCGGATATTCGTGCAGGTATTGCGTTGCTTATTGCTGCCATGAGTGCAGAAGGTACAAGCCGTATTCATAATATCGATCAGATTGACAGGGGGTATCAGAATATAGATAAACGCCTTAATTGCATAGGTGCACGTATTACACGTCTTTAATACCAATATATGATAAAGAAAGAAGATGTTTTCAAGATTGGTCAGTTTGCCAAGCCTCATGGAATAAAAGGGGAGATAACACTGCTCACTACAAGTGATGTGTTTGATGACAGCGATGATCCATTTATTGTTTGTGAATTTGAAGGGATTCTGGTACCTTTCTTTATTGAGGAATATCGTTATAAGTCCGATTCGGCCATTCTTGTGAAACTCGAAAATATTGATTCCGAATTACAGGCGCGAGAATTCAGTAATCTGGAGGTGTACTATCCCCTTGATGCAGCAGTTGGAGATTTGGTCGGGGATATGACCTGGGATAGTTTTGTGGGATACGTTGTTACGGATACAAAGCTGGGTGTTTTGGGACCAATTACAATGGTGGATGAATCTACAATCAATGTTCTTTTACAAGTAGATTATAAAGGTAATGAAATTTTAATTCCTGCGGCCGAGGAGCTGATACTTGGGGTTGATCACGACAAGAAATTGTTGGAGGTGGCATTGCCGGACGGATTACTTGATTTATAATAGTTAATAAGCGTGAACATCTTTTCAATGGAGGAGGATTTTGTTACTTTTGCGTTTTAAGTAAAAAGCATGGTACAGAAAAAACGAAAGCATCAGAAGTCTTTTTGGCACCGGATACGGTTCAAATACAAACTGTCATTTTTTAATGAGGCCACACTCGAAGAGGTATGGTCTTTCCGTCTATCTCAGCTATCTGCTTTTGTTGTATTAGCTGTCTTTGCTTTTTTTCTGATCGCTATCACTTCCTTTATTATTATCAAAACCCCCATTAGAAACTATCTTCCCGGATATCTGGATGTTGAAGTTCGAAAAGAAATAGTACAAAATGCACTCAAAGCTGATTCTTTAGAAAGGATGTTGGCAGTACAAAAACTATATCTTGATAATGTGGCAGGTATCTTAACCGGAACTTTGCCTCTGGACTCTATCCGGACCATAGATTCTCTTGCTCATGCCGATGCAAACTATGAAATACCTCGTGGAAAGGCTGAGTCGGAATTTGTGAAAAAGTTTGAGGAAGAAGAAAAGTATAACCTGTCTGTACTTACACCAAATTCAGTTCCGACTGAAGGAGCTTTCTTTTATAAACCGGTAAGTGGAGTGATTTCATCGCATTATGAGGCGGAAAAACGTCATTATGGTGTTGATCTGGTTGCTGCAGAACGTGAAAGTGTTCTTGCAACCATGGATGGTACGGTTGTTTTTACAGGGTTTGACGTAAACTACGGAAATGTGATTCAGATTCAGCATAGAAATGGATTTTTATCTATTTACAAACATAATGAATTGTTGCTTAAGGATGCGGGAGACCGTGTAGTAGCAGGAGAGGCGATTGCTTTGGTTGGTAATACAGGTAAGTTGTCTACAGGACCTCATCTGCATTTTGAACTTTGGTACAAGGGATCTCCTGTTAATCCTGAAGAATATATATCTTTTTAAATACATGAAAAGACAACTGGCTATTTTAGGCTCTACCGGTTCGATAGGAACGCAGGCACTTGAAGTGATCAGCGAACATGCTGACCTGTTTGAAGTATATGCTTTGACGGCTAACAATCAGGTAGATTTATTGATAAATCAGGCGAGAAAGTTCTTGCCGGAGGTTGTGGTAATTGCCAATGAACAGAAATATCCTGAACTAAAGGAGGCTTTGGAAGATCTTCCAATTAAGGTGTGGGCAGGCGCCGATGCCATCTCCCAGGTTGTACAGGCTGAACCGATTCATATGGTGTTGACAGCGATGGTAGGATATTCTGGATTAAAGCCAACGATACAGGCGATAAAAGCTGGTAAGGCAATTGCATTGGCAAATAAAGAGACGTTGGTGGTTGCAGGAGAATTAATTACGGCATTGGCAACTGAATATAAAGTGCCTGTTTTACCTGTCGACTCCGAACATTCTGCTATTTTTCAATGTTTGGTTGGAGAAGGTAACAATGCGGTGGAAAAGATATTGCTTACAGCCTCTGGTGGACCTTTTCGTAACAAAACATTGAAAGAACTTGAAACAGTCACCAAAGCTCAGGCATTGAAACATCCTAATTGGTCAATGGGAGCGAAGGTAACAATCGATTCTGCTTCAATGATGAATAAAGGTTTTGAGATGATTGAGGCCAAGTGGTTGTTTGGTCTCTCTCCCGAACAAATTCAGGTTGTAGTTCATCCTCAGTCTATTATTCACTCAATGGTTCAGTTTGAAGATGGAGCCGTTATGGCGCAACTGGGGATTCCTGATATGAAGCTTCCGATCAGCTATGCATTTTCGTATCCGGAAAGATTAAAAAGCAGTGCTCCCAGATTGGATTTTAATCAATATTCTACATTGACTTTTGAGGATCCCGATATGACTCGTTTCCGAAATCTGGCCTTTGCTTTTGATGCGGTTAAAAAAGGGGGAAACATGCCCTGTATTCTAAATGCTGCGAATGAGGTTGTAGTTGAGGCTTTCTTAAAGGATCAGATTGGCTTTCTTCAAATGAGTGAAGTTATAGAGCAAACCATGTGCAAGGCATCTTTTGTTCCGACACCTTCATATGATGATTATGTACGATCTGATGAGGAAACCCGCCTGATTGCAACATCCTTATTTAATAAATAAATTAAAAACATAACAAACTATAGATGGAGACATTTTTAATTAAGGCTTTACAGCTTATTTTGAGCTTATCAATTTTGGTTGTCGTTCATGAGTTCGGTCATTTTCTATTTGCCCGGATCTTTAAGGTGAGAGTTGAAAAGTTTTATCTTTTCTTCGACCCTTGGTTCTCTCTTTTTAAGTTTAAACCTAAAAAAAGTGAAACTGAATATGGTGTTGGCTGGTTGCCTTTAGGGGGGTATTGCAAGATATCCGGAATGATTGATGAATCGATGGATAAAGAACAAATGGCATTACCTCCTCAACCCTATGAATTCAGATCGAAACCGGCAGGTCAGCGATTGATGATTATGATTGCCGGAGTAGTGTTTAACTTTTTGCTGGCTCTGTTTATATACTCTATGGTTTTGTTTGCCTGGGGTGATACATATCTTCCATTGAAGAATATGAAGATGGGTATGTATTATAGTGAGACAGCAAAACAGATAGGTTTCCAGGACGGAGATATTCTTTTATCGGCCAATGGTGAAGAATTGGATCGTTTTGGAGAATCAGCTATTCGCAAGATTGTTGAGGCACAAACAGTTGTGGTTTTACGTAATGGAGAGGAGCAGGAAATTGCAATTCCAAATGATTTGATGCAACGTATGATGCGCGATAAAAAAGGATTTGCCGGACTTCGCTATCCAATGGTTGTAAATAAATTCTCTGAAAATTCTCCTGCTTTAGCTGCAGGTTTTCAGCCAAATGACAGTATTGTATCTGTCAACGGAACGTCTACTCCAGGAGCTGATGATGTAGCGGATATGCTTGCTAAACATAAAAATGAAGCAATCGAAGTTGGAATATATCGTTCTGGCAATCCTCTTACTCTGACTCTAACAACAGATACGGCGGGTCATATGGGTATTTATATGAAAAGCCCTATGGAAGTTTTTGAAACTGTAACTACCTCATATGGGTTTTTTGCCTCTTTCCCTGCTGGTATTCAGAAGGGTGTCAACACATTAAAAGGATATGTGAATGATATGAAATATGTGTTTACCAAAGAAGGAGCTTCCAGTCTTGGAGGTTTTGGAACCATCGGCGGTTTATTCCCTGCTCAGTGGGATTGGATGATTTTCTGGGAACGGACTGCCTTTCTGTCAATTATCCTTGCATTTATGAATATTCTTCCTATTCCGGCATTGGATGGTGGACATGTTATGTTTTTAATCTATGAAGTGGTTGCAAGACGTAAACCCAGCGATAAATTTCTTGAATATTCGCAGATTGTGGGTATGGCATTGCTGTTTGGTTTATTGATCTATGCAAATGGTAATGATATATTCAGATATTTCTTTGGTTCGTGAAAAGAGTGACAATAATATAAAATAGAAAAGGTTTCCCAACGGGAAACCTTTTCTATTTTATTAAAATTCTAAGATCGGGTTATGCCCATCCGAATGCTTCTGCAACTGCCTGATATACAATTTTACCTTTTACTATATTAAGACCTAGTTTTAATCCATGATCCATTTCACATGCTTTTTCCCAGCCTTCATTTGCCAGCGTGATAACATAGGGTAGGGTGGCATTGGTGAGAGCCAATGTTGAGGTGTGTGGTACAGCTCCCGGTATGTTAGCAACGCAATAGTGTATTACACCATTTATTTCGTAAACAGGGTTTGCATGTGTTGTTGCGTGGGATGTCTCAAAACAACCTCCCTGATCTATTGCTACGTCAACAAGAACACTTCCCTTTTTGAGCAGCGGGATCATTTCTTTTGTCAGCACATAGGGAGCTTTGGCTCCTGGAATAAGAACAGCACCAATTACAAGATCTGTATCGTGCAGCTCTCCTTCAATATTATGCGATGAAGAATATAATGTTTTTACATTTGCAGGCAGGTTTTCATTTAACCAGCGAAGTCTTGGAAGAGAAATATCGGCTATGATAACCTCCGCTCCAAGTCCAGCGGCCATTTTTGCTGCATTAAATCCAACAATTCCTCCTCCCAATACGAGAACTTTTGCAGGTTTAACACCCGGAACACCTCCTAATAAAATTCCTTTTCCACCCTGAGGTTTTTCCAGAAAACGGGTCCCTTCTTGTGTAGCCATACGGCCTGCTACCTCGCTCATGGGAATTAATAAAGGTAATGATCCGTCTGGTTTCTCAACAGTCTCGTATGCCAAACAAACAGCTTTACTGGCAATCATTGCTTTTGTCAGATTTTCGTCCGAGGCAAAATGAAAATAGGTGAAAAGAAGTTGATTTTCCCGAATCAACGGATACTCGGAAGCAATAGGTTCTTTTACTTTTACAATCATTTCTGCAACGGCATATACTTCCTCAATTGTTGGAAGCAGGTTAGCGCCGGCTGAAAGATAGGCCTCATCAGGAAAACCACTGTTTAAACCAGCTGATTGTTGTACATATACCTGATGTCCTCGCATGATAATTTCTTTAACTCCTGCCGGGGTAAGTCCGACCCGGTTTTCGTTGTTCTTAATTTCTTTGGGTACTCCGATAATCATTTTGGTACTAAATTTAAAGTTTTATGCCCGAAATATACATAAACATCTGACACATGGTTCTTTAATAATCTATTTTTTTTGGACCGAAATGTTAATATTTTGATCTGTTTACTGTTTAACCTAATTAAAGTCAAAAATATTTCTAATTAAAAGGAAATTAAATCAGAATATTGTTTATTGATATTTTACAATAAAGTGACTTGAATAGCTATAATGGAGGGAATCGTAACTTATTATAATCTTGAGTATAATAGAGATTGAATTTCGAGTATAAAATAAAAGAGGGTGATCATTTGACCACCCTCTTTTTATAATGCTAAGTTAGAATTCTTAAAGACCTTTTCCGTGACAATTTTTATATTTTTTGCCACTTCCGCATGGGCATGCATCATTACGTCCAACTTGTTTTTCAACACGAACAGGTTCGTGCTTGGGTTGAGGACGTTGCTCTGCACGTTCTTCAGGCTGAGTAGTACCTCCGATTTCATCTTTCTGGGTACGGTATTTACTCATATCCTGTCGCTTTTCTGGAGCAGCCTGCTGTACAGCTACCCGTTGGGCAGCAGCATGGGCTGCTTCTGCTTCAGCCTGTGTTTGTCTTGGTTCTTCACGAACCGGAATCTGACCTCTCATAAGGATAGAGGCAGTCTTTCGGTTCATATTGTCTACCATTGTTTTAAATAAGTTATAAGATTCCAATTTATAAATAAGCAATGGATCTTTGTTTTCGTAGCTCGCATTCTGAACAGAGTGGCGCAACTCATCCATTTCGCGCAAGTGTTCTTTCCAAGCTTCATCAATTGTATGAAGTACGATTGATTTCTGGAATGATTTGACGATGGCCTTACATTCAGTTTCGTAAGCTTCCTTAAGGTTGCAGCTGATATTATACATCCGTTTACCATCTGTGATTGGAATCATAATGTTTTCATACATTCCCCCCTGATTTTCGTAAACTTGCTTAATTACCGGATTTGCAACCTCTGATAAGCGCTCCATCTTGCGTTTGAATGTTTTTAAAGCGGCCCCAAACAACTTATCAGTAAGAGCGTCTGATTTTCCACTTCTGAATTCATCTTCGGTGAAAGGACATTCCATTGCAAATACCTTGAATAGTTCAAGCTTGAACGATTCAAAATCACCTTCATGCTGATCAACAATAGCTGATGAAGTATCATAAATTGTATTAAGAACGTCTATTCCAATACGTTCACCCAATAAGGCGTGACGACGACGTGAGTATACAACTTCTCTTTGTGAGTTCATTACATCGTCGTATTCCAACAACCGTTTACGGATTCCGAAGTTGTTTTCCTCTACCTTCTTTTGGGCACGTTCTACGGACTTGCTAAGCATATTATGCTCTAAAACTTCACCTTCTTTGAATCCAAGTTTATCCATCAACCCGGCAATACGTTCGGATGCAAACAAACGCATCAGATCATCCTCAAGAGATACATAGAATACAGATGATCCCGGGTCTCCCTGACGACCTGCACGACCTCTCAACTGGCGGTCTACACGACGTGATTCATGTCGCTCTGTACCGATAATAGCCAAACCTCCGGCAGCTTTTACTTCGGCTGACAATTTAATGTCTGTACCACGACCAGCCATGTTTGTTGCAATTGTTACAGTACGTGCCTGGCCTGCCTGAGCTACAATATCCGCTTCACGTTGGTGCAACTTAGCATTTAAAACGTTGTGAGGAATTTTTCGTAGCGTAAGCATACGGCTCAGCAATTCCGATATTTCTACCGAAGTTGTACCTACAAGTACCGGACGTCCTGCTTCAATCAAACTACTGATTTCATCAATAACAGCTGAGTATTTTTCTCGTTTGGTCTTGTAAATACGATCGTTCATATCCTTACGGGAGATCGGTCTGTTGGTTGGAATAACAACAACATCTAATTTGTAGATATTCCATAATTCGCCTGCTTCTGTTTCTGCTGTACCAGTCATCCCTGAAAGCTTGTGGTACATACGGAAATAATTCTGCAGGGTGATTGTGGCGAATGTCTGTGTAGCTGCTTCAACCTTCACTCTTTCTTTAGCTTCGATTGCCTGATGCAAGCCATCAGAATAACGACGACCCTCCATGATACGACCCGTCTGCTCGTCAACAATCATTACTTTGTTGTCCATCACTACATACTCATCATCTTTTTCGAATAATGTGTAGGCTTTAAGTAATTGGTTGATAGTATGTACACGTTCACTTTTTACAGCGTAATTAGCGAGAATCTCATCTTTACGGGCTTGTCTTTCAGCTTCGCTTCCCGGCATATTGTCAAGTTGGGATAGTTCAGAAGTTATATCTGGAAGAACGAAGAAATGAGGATCATCAGAATTACCGGTCAATAGATCAATCCCTTTATCGGTCAGTTCAATGCTATTGTTCTTTTCGTCAATTACAAAAAATAGTTCATCCGTAACCAAGTGCATGTTACGCATGTTTTCAGCCATATATTGCTCTTCTGTTTTCAACATGGCTGCCTTAACTCCCTGTTCGCTAAGATATTTTATCAAAGCCTTATTTCTAGGAAATCCCTTAAATGATCTATAAAGTAATAAAGTACCCTCTTCTTTTGTTTTCGAATCGTCACTCATCATCTTGCTTTTTGCTTCAGTAAGCAATTTAGTACAAAGATTCTTTTGAGCATTAACTACTACTTCAACATTGTTTCTGAATTCTTCAAACAACTGATCATCTCCTTTAGGAATTGGACCGGAAATAATAAGTGGAGTTCGGGCATCATCAATTAAAACAGAATCGACCTCGTCGACAATCGCATAATTATGTTTGCGTTGTACTAGATCTTGCGGGCTTATAGCCATATTGTCACGCAGGTAGTCAAAACCAAATTCGTTGTTGGTTCCAAATGTTATATCTGCATTGTAAGCTGCACGACGGGCATCCGAATTAGGTTGGTGTTTATCAATACAATCAACAGAAAGACCATGGAACATATATAATGGTCCCATCCATTCCGAGTCGCGCTTTGACAAGTAGTCATTTACAGTTACAACATGTACGCCTTTTCGTGTAAGGGCATTAAGAAATACGGGTAGGGTCGCAACCAAAGTTTTACCTTCACCTGTAGCCATTTCTGCAATTTTACCTTTATGTAAAACCACACCACCAAATAGCTGCACATCGTAGTGAACCATATCCCATTTTATATCATTCCCTCCGGCTTTCCAATGGTTTAGATAAATGGCTTTATCGTCTTCGATGCTTACAAAATCGTGTTTAGTAGCTAAGTCCCGGTCAAATTGATTGGCGGTTACAATTACCTTTTCATTTTCAGTGAAACGGCGTGCTGTTTCTTTCATGATAGAAAAAACTTCTGGAAGAGATTCCTCCAGTACAACTTCCATTTTCTCAGTAATAGATTTTTCAATAACATCTACTTCTGCCCAAATTGTTTCGCGCTCTTCCAGTTCCTTTTCTTCGATTCCTTTACGAAGCTCTTCAACTCTGGCATTTTCGGATGCAACGTAATCTTGAATGCGTTGCTTTATTTCGTCCGTCTTGGCACGCAATTCGTCATTCGACAGCCTTTGAATCTCAGGATATACAGCCTTGATTTTGTTTACATAAGGGTCGATTTCCTTGAGGTCACGCTGCGACTTGTTGCCAAACAGCTTGGTCATAAACTCATTAAATCCCATGATATTTTTATTTTCTTGTTTTTGTTAATAATTGAGTAACTCTGAAAGCGGTAACTGGTTACAGGCATTTGGCGGCCTGATCCTCAGTACATGGGTAACTGTAGGAGCTACCTCTGTTGCTTTCACTTCTCTATAGATATGAGCGGGTTTTAGTCCGTTGCCCATAAATATTAAAGGTGTGATTACTGCATTATTGCGGACAACGCTGGTGTTTTTCCCCCCCTTTTCGTCACCGTTGGCAATAGTCCATCCCGGTTGTAGTTCAATAATAAGATCACCTCTTCCAAGGTGGTGAGTGCCATTCCTGAAATTTGCAGTACCTTCATTCCAATCTCCGGATCTTAGTTCCCTGTCGGTTGTCACATGCTGCACCCCACTGAATTCTAGCACAAACTCGGCGGCTTGCCGTTGAATCACTCCCAGATCAAGCTTCGCATCTTCAATGGCTTTTCTATTAAAAAAAATCTGGCCGTCATGATACCCTTTAACCCAATTTTGTTGACCATGTATCGCCATCAGATACATATTCAAAAGGGCTACGCAGCGTTTGGGAAAAAATTCTCCTCCTCCAAGAGACAGTCCTTCAGAGTAGGTTGCTTCATTCTCATAATAACCCGTACCCGATAAAACAATCAGGGTATTTATCAGTCCTACTTTCTTATCAACAGCATCCAAAAGTTGTTCAAGGTCTTTATCTAGCTGAATATAAATGTCTTGAATCTCTCTTGTATATTCTTTGTTTTTAGTCCCGTTGTAATTGCCTGCATAAAAGGTAACCGACAATAAATCCGGACAGCTTCGGCTACCGAATCCCCCAAATTCCAAAAATTGTTTTGTAAGACGGGTAATCTCTTTATTTATGTAAGGGGAGCTTTTGAAATTAATATAACAATCCTTATACTTTGGATTATAGAAATACTTGAATGGCAGATCGTCCATCAGGTATGGGAATGCATTATATTGTTTTAGGGGTAATGATGGCTCCCAAACCATTGATTCGATACGAGATTCTAGAGATTCGTTTCCATTATTAAAGCGATCTACATACCAAGGCACATTTTTATAATAGGTGGTGGTAGCCCATTTCCCATTATAGTTGTCAAGCCAAAAAGCCCCATTTGCTGCATGTCCTGCAGAAAGTATAGCACTATTTGCATCCGGTGCGATCGAATATACGTCACTTCGTCCGTTTGACGCAATTTTCAGCTCATCACCAATCGTAGAGCTGATAAGGTTTTTGGGGGAGTAATTATCGTGTGTGTAATTGCCCAGAAAAGCCGGATCATACAGACAGGGTAATTCCTTATCTTTTTCAAAATCGTAAATACTGTCTCCTGTAATTCCATGAAAACAAGGATTGGTCCCTGTAAAAAGTGTAGCAAATGCTGAGGCCTGATCTACGTTCGAAAATTCAAAACGAATGTTTTTATATACGACTCCTTCGTTTAGCAATCGTTTGAATCCACGATCACCAAATGTATTGTAAAAATATTCGATATAATCACCCCTAAGCTGATCCACAGTAATGCACACCACCAATTTAGGCGTTTGTTGTTGCGCCTCCAGATTAGTAATTGCTAAAACTGCAATCAGAGATGTAAGGAATCGTTTCATTATGAAATCTTTTTTATGATATAAACACTATATCCAGACCTTATCCAAAGCGTTAGGACCAAAGGGATAAAGGCTGTATTAAACTGCTGAGGAATGATATACCATCCAGCCAGCAGGAGTGTTAGCGCTGCAAAGTTAATAAAATGATAATAATAAGCAGCCTTATTCAGCTTTTTTACTGAAAACAATATCACTCCAATCAGATGAAAGGGGTGAAGCCAAATAAGCGACCAATTCGGATTAGTAGCAGGATGTGTTGATATAAAGCTTAGAAAAAAGAGAATCAAACCCGCTATGCCGGCGATTGAAAACAACACGATGTCGATGCCACGGAAGATTTTTTTTCTTTTGAATGCTATAATTGTTAGTGTTGTAACTGTCAGAAATAAACTTATGGACACAAACAGCGGCGAAAATAAACTAGGGGTGCTCTTATCAATATCTTTATTCTCTTCTATTAAAACAGATGAAGATTGTACTAATTTGCGGTTTTCGCCAGAGGGAGTACTGATGGTAGCCTCGTCAAAGGCGGAAACAAGATATAATGGTAAGAACATTTGTTCACGGATGGTGGCAATACGGTCGGTAGGACTTCCCAGGGCCAGATCGCAACCAAAGGTATACCAGGCATGGTTTCGCGTGCAATCATTGATCAGGTCTCTGAACGTAAGTTTGTTTTTATTCTCTTTATAGTTTATTTTGCCCTCTACTGCTTTTTCTACCAAATCTCTTGGTTTAGTTGAGCAGTTATCAAAAAAGAAATTATAGCGATACGTTCTGTTTTGTGGCTCGTAGTTAATAATTAATGCTTGCCATAGTTTTTCTTTTTCTGCCTGATTCATGTTTAGTACCTGCTCAACTACTTTACTACCTCTCATCTGATACTCTATGAAGTAGTTTTGAAAGTCGTCAACCCCAAGCTTATAATCTGTTTCTCCTTTGGCAAACCTGTAAATGAAGTTCGGAGTATGGAAATCAAAGATCCCATAATTAAAAACAAGGTCAACGTTTTGAGCCGGATCTAATATACGGATTGCCGTATGTCCGTAAAGGGTGAATACCTCTTCGTCCGAAGGATAGCTCGTTAAAATACTTATTTGTGATTCCTGACTTAAAGGAAGCTGAGCTTTAATCGGTAAAATCAAAAGAAGAAAAGAGAGAATAAATAGATATTTTTTCATCGATCGAAAATTTTCAGATGCAAATGTATGTTTTATTTTTTAAATCATCAATCTTGCAGATGCATCATATTGACCTTTTTACAAATAAGAAAATATATGAATTTGAAGTAAATACAGACTTATTAGTAAAAAAAAGAGGTTAATCGCAAAAATATGTGTGTTATGTCGTCTATTTTGCTTTTCTTTGTGCAAAATATCGAACAAGTGAATCTGATTATTGAACAAGGAAATTCATCTGCCAAAGTAGCCATATTCGCTAATGGACAACTAAAATCGTCATTTGTTTTCAAACATTTTGATGTTTCGGTTGTTCGTTCTCTTTTTGAAGAGTTTGATCTTGATCAGGGAATTTATTCTACTGTTGTTAATGTAGATCCTGAAATTGTAAGCTTTCTTAAAGATAAGTTGCGGTTTTTTTTGTTTCTTGATGAAAATGTGAAGTTGCCGGTTAAAGTTTCCTATAGAACACCCCAGACATTGGGGAAGGATAGATTGGCTGCTGTTGTAGGAGCCAATTATTTGCAACCGGGGATGGATTTGTTGGTTATTGATGCTGGAACTGCTATTACTTATGAAGTGATCGAGGCATCAGGTACTTTTATAGGTGGTAATATCTCTCCGGGGATGTCTACCCGGTTTAAAGCGTTGCATGCATTCACTAAGAAATTGCCATTGCTTAACGAGCCAGAAGATGTTTTATTTATTGGTAATGATACTGAATCAGCCATACAATCTGGGGTAGTAAATGGAATAATTTTTGAAATGGATGGCTATATAGATTCGTTAAGAATAAAATATCCCTCTCTTTTGGTTTTTTTAACGGGTGGGCATTCTTTTTATTTTGCACGGAAACTAAAAAACGCGAACTTTGCGGACATTAATTTAGTGTTTACAGGATTAAATAGAATCTTAGAATATAATGTTGAAAATTAAAAGTATAATTTTAGTTGCTATCTGTATTCTTTCTCAGATGTCGTTGTTTGCACAAAACAACACAAATTCTCCATATACACGATTTGGATATGGAGAGTTGGCCGATCGTTCGTTCGGGGCTGGGAGAGCTATGGGTGGAATCGGGTATGGGTTGAGATCTTCTAAGCAGATTAATCCTTTAAATCCTGCGTCTTACACGAGTATAGACTCAATGACGTTTATTTTTGATTTTGGAGCTTCTGCCCAATTATCATGGTTCGATGATGGGCTGAATAAACAAAATAATTATAATGGAAATATCGAATATCTGGCAATGCAATTTCCTCTTCACAAGAGGGTTGCAATGAGTATTGGAATTCTTCCGTATTCGTATGTAGGATATGATTTTGGTGCATTGAAACAGGCAGAAGATTCTGAGCTGAACTATATAGAAAATTTTGTTGGTACCGGCGGATTAAACGAAGTGTATGCAGGATTGTCTATAGATGTATGGAAGAAGAGACTTTCAGTTGGTGCAAATATTGGATATTTTTTTGGTAATATAACTCATGAACGTAATTTATCTTTCGGTTCAGGTTCTGTAGCTTATCCTGTGTATCGAAAACAAAGGGTAGATGTTAAAGATATTAAATTAGACTTGGGTCTGCAATATACGCATCCTATAGGACTGAAGGAAAGTCTGAATTTCGGATTGGTTTATTCACCATCAAACAAGTTGAATGCAACATCGTACGATATTGAGTCGCTGAATAATGTTACCGAAGCAGATACAATTACAGGTCTTGGTTTTGATATTCCCGACTCTTACGGGTTTGGAGTAACTTATGTCAAGAATAATAAACTGACACTTGGTGCGGATTTCCTTTATCAAACTTGGGATAAGGCAAAATTCTTTGATGAGACAAGTCAGTTTAAGAACAGAATGCGTCTTGCTTTAGGGGGAGAGTATATTCCTGGTTTTGCAGAGAAGAGTTTCTTAAAAAGAGTATCTTATAGAGGTGGTATTCATTATAGTAATTCTTACTTAAATATAAATGGTAACAGCTATAAAGAGTATGGAGCAAGTGTAGGTTTCGGTCTGCCTTTGGTTGATGGACGGTCTATCATTAATCTGTCTTTCGAATATGTAAAGATAAAACCGGAAATAAACACAATGATTGATGAACAGTATTTAAGGTTTACTGTTAATTATACATTTAACGAACGTTGGTTCTTCAAATGGAAATTGGATTAAGAAATTTTGCTAACATTAATTTAAAGAGATATGAAGATTAGAGTATTATTGCTTGCTATCGGGTGCTCTATAGGAGCATTTGGAGTTTATGCGCAGAAAGGAGTAGATACTGGTACTCAATTTGGATCAGGTGCTGATAGTGCAAGATGCGTTGAGAACATTAGTCTATTTATTCCTTATGCAAAAGCCGGCAACTTTAAAGATGCCTATGAGTTTTGGAAAATCACGTACGATGAGTGCCCTGCCGCTACAAAGGATATTTATCTATACGGAGTTAGAATCGTTGGATGGCAGATTGAAAATGAGAAAGATCCTGCTAAGAAAGCGGCTTTAATTGATAAGTTGATGGCTGTGTATGACCAACGCGTGAAGTATTTTGGAGATGATTCCAGGTATGGAAAGGATTGGATCGTATCTCGTAAGGCACAGGATTACATTCAGTACATGGGAGACAAAGCTGATGTAAAAGTTCTTTACGGATGGCTTGGTGAAGTTATAACTCAATATAAGGAAAAAACAGAAGCTTTAGCTGTTTCTTACTTTATGTATTCTTCACATCAGCAATTATTGAAGGATCCTAATTTTAAGGAACAATATATTCAGGACTATCTGAAGTGTTCTGCGATCTTTGATACACAATTAGCTGCTGCAAAAGCTGCTGGTAATGAAAAAGAAATTGGTAACCTTACTACTATGAAGGCCGGTTTGGATAATGGATTTGCTAATAGCGGTGCTGCCGATTGCGAAACATTACAAAATATGTTTGCTGCAAAGATTGAAGCCAATAAGACTGATTTAAATTATCTTAAGGAAACAATCTCGTTGTTGAGACGTGTTCGTTGTCAGGAAATTGATGCTTATTTTGCGGCTTCAGGTTATGCTCATAAAATTGAACCGACTGCAGAATCAGCAATGGGATTAGGCAAACAGGCTGTTAAGAATAAGGATTTTGATACAGCTGTTAAGTTTTTTGAGGAATCAGCCAGAATGGAGACAGATCCAAACATAAAATCTGATATTTACTATATGATTGCTTTGATATCTTTTGATCAGAATAGTTATTCTAAAGCAAGACAGTATTGCATGAAGGCTCTGGATATGAAACCTAATAACGGTGCTCCTTATTTGTTGATTGGTAAAATGTATGCCGCAACAGCTAAGAGTATTTATCCGAGCGATGGTGTACTGGCTAGATCAGTATATTATGCAGCAGTAGATAAGTTTGAAAAAGCAAGACAGGTTGATCCTAGCTGTGCTGATGAAGCTAATTCATTAATCGGATCTTACAGAGCGCATTTCCCTTCTACTGAAGAAATCTTTATGCATCCTGATTTGGAAAAAGGTCAGACCATAACAATAGGCGGTTGGATTGGAGAACAAACAAGGGTACGTTAAGACATGATTATACCTCATTGGAAGTTATTTTCAATTAATAAAAACATAACAGCTGCATGTTTTGCAGCTGTTATGTTTATTTTATTATCTACCTCATGCGGCAAGGAGAATAAGGAGGTGGTTGAGGTTTCTTTCGATCCGGAAAAATCGTACACCATGAAAGCCTTGGATATTTCTACAATTATATCCGATTCCGGAATAACCCGCTGCAGGTTAAATACAAAAAAATGGCTTGTTTTTGAGAAAGCGGCCGAACCTCATTGGTATTTCCCGGATGGAATATATTTTGAAAAATTTGATACACTTTTTAGAGCAGAGGCTAGTGTAAAAGCTGATACAGCTTATTTTTATGACAAGAAAGGCCTTTGGAAACTTATCGGTAATGTTAAAGTTTCAAATTTAGCCGGTGAGCGATTTGAAACGTCCCTTCTTTTCTGGGATCAACGAACAGAAAAAGTTTATTCTGATAAATTTATTAGAATAGAACAGGCGGAAAGAGTTATTACCGGAATAGGATTTGAATCTAATCAGAGTATGACTCTTTATAAAATATTTAATCCTCAAGGGGTATTTCCGGTTTCAGAATCGCGTGCCGATTCTTTGAAACAAGATACAGTCAAGTAGAATTATATTTGAACATGTTGACCTATATATTCATTTCTCTATTAACGATTGCTTTTTTTTCGGGAATGGAAATTGCTTTCATTTCCTCTAATAAAATTCGTTTTGAACTTGAAAAAAGGAATAAGCGATTTTCCAGTTATATCTTGTCTTTTTTTTATAGAAACCCCTATGAGTTTATCTCCTTAATGCTGGTAGGTTACTACCTCTCTCTTATTGCTTATGTCCTTTTCGTTGCCTCGTATATTGAATCATCCATTAGCTTATTTGTCGACAACCAGATTCTTTTTATATTTATTCAATCATTTTTTGCAACAATTCTTATTTTAATTGCCGGCGAATTTCTTCCAAAAACAATTTTTAAAACCAACCCCAACCTATACCTAAAGATATTTTCTATTCCACTGGCTGTTTTTTATGTGGGATTATATCCAGTAACAAAGATTATTACATTCATAACTTTCCTTATTTTGACTATGTTTGGAATAAAGGATTGGAAGCGGACAGTTAGTAAATCCTTAGGAAAAGTTGATTTGGATTTTTTTATTCAACAGAGTTTGGAAAATTTACAGCAAAAGACAGAGATTGAGAATGAGGTTAAAATATTTCAAAATGCTCTTGATTTCTCAAATGTACGTTTACGCGATTGTATGGTTCCCAGAACAGAAATTGTTGCATGTGATAAGCAGACTACGATCCAAGAGTTGAAGAATAAATTTATTGAAACCGGATACTCAAAAATTCTCGTTTTTAATGATAGTATAGATGGAATTGTTGGTTATATTCATTCTTCTGAATTATTTACTGATATAAAAGACTGGACCACCCGTATAATTTCTGTTCCAATCGTACCGGAAAATATGACAGCAAATACCCTTATGAAAATGCTGTTGCAAGAGAAACGTAGCATTGCTGTCGTAGTAGATGAATTTGGGGGAACGGCAGGAATAGTAACACTCGAAGATCTTGTTGAAGAGATTTTTGGAGAAATTGAAGATGAACACGATATGAAATCGCTCATAAGTAAGCAGCTTGGCGAAAAAGAATACCTGGTCTCTGGTAGATTGGAGGTTGATCTGCTGAATGAAAAATTTGATTTAGATTTACCTGAATCTGACGATTACCAAACCATTGCAGGATATATTCTTCACAACTATCAAAAGTTCCCGAAGGTAAACGAGATAATCGATATTGGCAGATATAGCATGAAGATTGTGAAAGTAACATCAACTAAAATTGAATTAGTTCGAATTAAAGTGATTGATTAGTGAAAAAAAGTTACGGAATATGCGCGTTAATTACGTTTTGTTTGTATCTTCGTGCCCGTTAACTGTAAAATATAAACTTTTTAAATATATAAAGATAAATGGCTACGCTGGAAAAAATTAGAAACAAAGCAGGATTGTTAGTACTCGTTGTGGGGCTGGCATTGTTTGCTTTCATTATTGGTGACTTTTTAAACTCAGGATCTACTTATTTTAGACAATCACAGGAACGTGTTGCTGAAATTAATGGAGAAGTGATTAAAATTCAGGATTACCAGGCTCGTGTTGACGAAATGACGGAAGTTTATAAAATGCAGTCCGGTAGTACAAGTTTACCTGAAGAATACATGACTCAGATTCGTGAATCTGTCTTTGATGCTATGGTTCGTGAGATCGTCCTTGGAGAAGAATTGTCTGATTTGGGTATTGTTGTTTCACCCGAAGAGCTGTTTGATATGGTTCAGGGAGAAAATATTTCACCTATGATCCAGCAGATGCAAATGTTCGTAAATCCCGAGACTGGTGCTTTTGATAAACCGGCATTGTTAAATTTCTTGAAAAGGATAAATGATCCTAATCTTGCTAATTATCCAGCAGATCAGCAAGCTCAACTTGCCCAGGCAAAGAATTTTTGGTTGTTTTGGGAAAAAAATATCAAGCAACAACGTTTGGAGCAAAAATATACAACTTTGCTGAGCAAGGCTATTACGGCCAATGCTATTGATGCAAAAGCAACTTTTGAAGAAACAGCCGAAAGTTCAGATATTGTGTACGCAATGCAACCCTATGCTTCTATTGCTGACTCTTTAGTGGCCGTGTCTGATAGTGAAATTGAAAAATTATACAATCAACGTAAATCTGTGTATAAGCAGAAAGAGAGCAAATTGATCAAATATATTGCAGTAGACATTCGTCCAAGCAAGCAAGATTACGACAATGCAAGTGCGGAAATTGAAGCAATAAAAGAAGAATTTATTTCTACAGACCGGATTGCTGATGTAGTTAACGAAAATTCTGAAGTTCCTTATGTGGATGCATTCTTTTCTGTGGCAGCTTTTGATGAGCAGTTAAAACAATTTGCAACAACTGCCGAAGTGGGAACAGTTTATGGCCCCGTTTTCGAAGCTGATAAATACAGATTATTTAAACTGGTAGATAAGACTGTTGCTCCCGATTCTATTAAGGTTAGCCATATCATGATTGCCAATGCTGGGAACGAAGCTGCAGCAACTTCTTTGGCTGACAGTTTGATGACCGTTCTTAAGAATGGCGGCAATTTTGCTGAATTAGCTAAGAATTATTCACAGGATCAATCTGCACAGAATGGTGGAGAACTTGGATGGTTTACTGAAGTTACAGCATTAAGAGGTGTAAATGAAGATTTCAAGAAGGCTATTTTCTCAACTCCTGTAAATGGATATACATTAGTTAAATCTTTGTATGGTACACATTTGGTTAGAGTAGACGAGAGAACTGCCAATGTTACAAAGTATAAAGTGGCAGACATAGATATGACGGTTTCACCCAGCTCGAAGACTTATAGCAATATCTATAATGAATTGAATAAATATCTGACTGCTAACAGAGATATTAAAAAGATGGATGAATCTGCTAAAGAAGCAGGATACAATGTACTGTCTGATGTTACTGTCACAGGTGCTGATCAAATGATCGGAACTATCAAAAATTCAAGACAAGTTATTCGTTGGGCATTCCAAAACGATAAAGGCTCTATTTCTGATATTTTTGAATGTGAAGATAAATTTGTTGTTGCAGCAGTTCAGGAATCAATTCCTGAAGGTTACGCTTCTGTAAAAACAGTTGCTCCTGCTTTGAAGGCTGAATTGATTGCGCAGAAGAAAGGCGATAAAATTGCTTCGGATCTTGCTGCTAAGAATATCACTTCTCTTGAAGGATATGCAGAAGCTATGGGATCTAAAATAGATTCAGTTAAGTTCGTTAGCTTCGGTACACGTAGAATTACTGGTATTGGTGTTGAGCCAAAAGTAAATGCTGCGGTAGCTTTAGCACAGGTAGGACAGCTCACACCTCCGGTAAAAGGAAATAACGGTGTTTATGTACTAAAGGTTTATAACAAAACCAAAGATGCAAAAGTATACAACGAAGCAGAACAGATTAAGACAATTGACTCTGCAAATGCATATCGATTCGGATTCCAGGCCGTTCAGTCGTTGGTTAACAAAGCAGAAATCGTAGACAACCGCATTCGTTTCTATTAAAAAAAGTTTTAAGTTACATATACTACAAGGCGGATGTCTTTCTTTTATGAAAGACATCCGCTTTTTTTTTATCTTTGCAGTTTAAAGTATATTAAGAAGGAAGACATGGAAGCAAAAAGAAGATTATTAGGAATGACATTAAATGAACTGAAAGAAGTAGCATCAGAGCTTAATCTTCCAGCCTATGCTTCGAAGCAAATAGCCGATTGGCTGTATAAAAAAAGAATTGTTTCTATCTCTGAAATGACAAACCTATCTGCGGCAAACAGAAATGCGCTTAGTGAGAAGTATGTTGTCGGGATGACATCTCCTTCGGAGTTTATGAAATCGGTAGATGGTACTATCAAATATTTATTTCAGGTAGGAGTTAATGCCTTCGTAGAATCAGTATATATCCCCGAAGAAGATAGAGCTACATTATGTGTGTCTTCGCAAATAGGTTGTAAAATGAATTGTTCATTTTGTATGACAGGCCGCCAGGGATTTAATGGAAACCTTACTTCTTCTGATATAATAAATCAGATTCAATCCATCCCAGAATACGAAAAGCTGACTAATATAGTGTTTATGGGCATGGGGGAACCCTTGGATAATGCTGATGAGCTTTTTAAAGCTCTCGAAATTCTTACATCTTCGTATGGCTATGGCTGGAGTCCAAAACGTATAACTGTATCTACCATCGGGGTTGCAAAAGGTCTGCAACGCTTTCTTAAAGAAAGTGACTGTCATTTGGCTTATAGCCTTCACTCGCCTTTCCCTGATGAGCGTTTATCTATCATGCCCGTCGAAAAGGCATTCCCAGCCAAAGAGGTTATAGCTCAGATCAGACAGTTCGACTTTAGTCATCAGCGAAGAGTTTCCTTCGAATATATTATGTTTGACGGATTAAATGATGACTTGAGGCATGCAGAAGGAGTAGCCAAATTAATTGCAGGAATTCCTTGTCGTGTGAATCTTATACGTTTTCATGCGATACCTAATTCGCCTCTGAAAAGCTCCAATACAGATAATATGAATGCGTTTCGAGATACCCTTACTAAAAAAGGAATTGTTTGTACAATTCGTTCTTCAAGAGGTGAAGATATATTTGCCGCTTGCGGAATGTTGTCTACTTCAAAAAAAGAGCAAAAGAATTAAATAATGCGTGCTTTTTGCAAAAAAAATATATCTTTGTTGAATTAATAAATTAATGCATATGAAAACGATTTCTTTGTTTTTCAGTATGATGTTGCTCGTCATATGTATGGGTGCCTGTGAAGGTGGTCCGGTTGTTTCTAAAGCAACAGGTTCACCCGGTGATTTAATTGTTGTGATGGATAAAAGTGCATGGGAGGGACCTGCCGGGATTGCAATAAAGGATTTGCTGTCTTCTGATGTGCCAGGTTTGACTCAACCCGAACCGGTTATGGACATATCTTACACAGAGCCTCAAAATTTTGATAGAATGCTACAGATTGTCCGGAATATTATGATTGTTGAGATTAATCCATCCATGTATACGAAAGCAGGGATGAATTATTCGCAGGACAGATGGGCAAAGGGGCAGATTGTATTGAAATTACAGGCTCCTGATGCAGCATCTCTTGAGCTATATATAACGAATAATGCTAAATCAATATTGGACTTTTTTGTAAAATCAGAGTTGAACCGTACAATTGAGACTCTGGATAAAACATACAGCAGCTATACATTTAAAAAAGTCAAAGAGATATTTGATGTTGAATTGAAAGCTCCCGAATCAATGAAATTCTATAAAGATACCACGAACTTCTTTTGGGCTTCCAATAATGCTGCGGAAGGCAGACGAGATATGATTATCTACTCGTTCCCTTATAAGGACAATAATACATTCACACCGGAGTATCTGATAGCAAAAAGAGACTCAGTATTAAAAGCTAATATTCCCGGATCATTCGAAAATTCATATATGACTACCGAAACGCGCTTTGGGGGAGTTAGCTTCACACCTATTACTGTAAAAGGAAAATACTGTGCCGAAATACGTGGTTTATGGAAAATGGTAGGCGATATGATGGGAGGCCCATTTGTAAGTCATGCACGTTTGGATGAAGCAAATCAGCGGGTGATCGTTGTTGAAGGATTTGTATATGCGCCTGAAAAAGATAAAAGAAATATAATTCGCCAGGTTGAAGCCTCTTTGTATACATTGAAGCTTCCCGGAGAATTTGACCAACCGGATGAAGAGCCTCTTCAAGCCGAATTGAGTAATTAATATAATACAAAAATGGAAGAAAGATTGATAAGGGTTGGAATCACGCACGGAGATATAAATGGAATTGGTTACGAGGTTATTTTAAAAACATTTTCAGATATACGAATTGCCGATCTTTGTACGCCGATAATATATGGTTCATCAAAAATTGCTGCTTATCATAGGAAAGTGCTCGAGATGCAACCAGTTAATATCAGTGTCATTAATCAGGCTGAAGATGCGGGTGTCAATCGTATAAATATCATCAACTGTGCGGATGAGGAATCGAAAGTAGAATTGGGGAAATCAACGGACATTGCCGGAGAAGCCGCATTTAAAGCATTGGAAGCTGCTTGCAATGATTTGAAGAGAGGGGTAATTGATGTTCTTGTAACAGCTCCTATCAATAAACATAATATTCAAAACGATCAATTTCACTTTCCGGGACATACGGAGTATCTGGAAGAGGTGTTTGCAGTATCTGGAAAGAAGGCTTTGATGATTCTGATGAGCAATAACCTGCGTGTGGCACTTGTAACCGGACATCTTCCTTTATCTGAGGTTGTGCAGAATATTAACAAAGAGGATATAAAATCGAAATTATCGGTTTTTAACCAATCATTAAAGCAGGATTTTGGAATCATTAAGCCTAGAATAGCTGTTTTAGCGTTGAATCCTCATGCTGGAGACAATGGATTGCTTGGAAAAGAAGAGGAAACCATTATAATTCCTGCTATGGAAGAAATGGATAAACAAGGTGTTTTATCGTTCGGCCCCTATGCTGCAGATGGATTTTTCGGTTCGCAGAATTATGATAAATTTGACGGAGTACTCGCCATGTATCATGATCAGGGACTAGCTCCGTTTAAAGCTTTGGCGATGGAAGAAGGCGTAAACTATACAGCGGGATTGCCTATTATCAGAACATCGCCTGCGCATGGAACAGCTTACGATATAGCAGGCAAGAATATAGCTTCCGAAGATTCATTCCGACAGGCGTTATACACTGCACTGGATATTTATAGATGTAGAAAGTTCTACAAAGAAGCAACTGCCAACCCTCTTCGAAAGCAATATTTCGATAAGGGAGGGGATAACGAAAAACTCGACCTTACAAAAGATGATGCAATAGATAGTATCTGAAAAAGAGTCTTATATATAAAACAGACAGTAAGGATTAATAAAATTACTGTCTGTTTTTATTTTAATACTGCGTTACTGATATTACGATGTGATTCTGATAGCCGATAGGGGCATGTATTAATTAGCTTTTTTTTAGATAAACTTTTTTTGATAAGAAAAGTTTGTGTAAGTTTGTGCAATAAAACTTAGATAGGATTAGGTATGTTTAAAAATAAAACGATAGTTTACACTTCAGGAACATTTGATATGTTTCATTATAATCACCTTCGTATGATTAACTACGCCAGAAGTCTGGCTGATATTTTAATCGTAGGAGTGAGTACAGATGAACTTGTAATGTCTTATAAACCGCAACCGATTATCCCTTTTAACGAACGTCTTCAAATTATTGAAGCTCTTAAAACACCCGATATTGTGATTCCTCAGCACTCTTTGGATCACAGCGAGATAGTGAAGAAATTAAATATCGATGCTTTTGTTGTTGGTGACGACTGGTTTGGGAAGTACGATTATTTAGAAGACCTTGGTGTAAAGGTTTTTTATTTTCCATATGGTACCGGAGTTTCTTCAACCAACTTAAAAAAGACGATTCACGATAGCTACGAGGCTAACCTTCATTCTCAGCAAAAAGCGAAACCCGTAACGGTTAAGCATGAAACAGAATAAATATGGATAAATATATTCTTATTACCGGGGGGACTAAAGGTATCGGTAAGGCAGTAGCTTTGTGTTTGGCAGCCTCGGGATACGATTTGATTTTAACATATTCTTCAGACACTCACACTGCTGAAGAAACTAGACGGGAGCTTCTCCAGAATAATGATGTTGACGTTCGCATTTTGAAAGCCGACATTACCAATATCAAGTCTATTTCTGCAATCGATGCCTATCTTGAAGAACAGTCCCTTGAGTTGTTTTCAGTGGTTTTTAACGCCGGACTTACTTGTCGTGAATCTTTTGAACAAGTGTCTTTTGCTGCGTGGGAAGAGGTTTTTTTTGCAAATGTTCACTTTCCGGTCTTTTTAATGCAACGTATTATTCCCAAAATGGCTAAAGGTGGTTCCGTCGTATTTACAGGATCGTTGATGGGGATTGAGCCCCATTCGGTTTCGTTAGCCTACGGAGTATCTAAGTCGGCAGTACATGCCTTGGTGAAAAATATGGTCAAAGTTTTTGTGCCGTACGAAATCAGGGTAAATGCCGTTGCACCGGGTTTTGTAGATACCGAATGGCAGCTGACTAAGCCTGAAGAAATTCGTAGGAACATAGAAAGAAAAGTATCCCTTGGTCGTTTTTGCAAACCAGAAGAATTGGCCGAGGTTTATAAAATGTTGATTGAAAATAATTATTTTAATGGAGAGGTAGTTGTCGTTGATGGCGGCTATTCTTATAAATAAACTCTGAATGAACGATATAAATAAAAAAGAGTACGAAGCATCGTTAAAGTCAATCGAAACAGAAAATAAAATAGACAGAGTATTCTATCGCCCCATAGGCTTCAAAATAGCATGTTTACTTCGAAATACCGGGATTACACCCAATATGGTTACGATATTATCTATTTTTGTAGGGATAGGAGCGGGTTACTTATTTTATTTCGGTGCTCTTTATTATACGATTTTAGGAATTTTATTATTGATTTTTGCTAATATATTAGATTGTGTAGACGGTCAGCTAGCCCGTCTTACTGGTATTAAATCGGAAATAGGTCGTATATTAGATGGTTTTGCGGGAGATCTTTGGTTTACTTCCATTTATGTAGGTTTTGCCCTGCGTTTGATGGCAGAGTATGGTACGCCCTGGTTTTTTGCTTTAGCCGTTTTTTCTGGCATCTCGCATCTTGTACAGGCAAATATAACAGATTACTACAAAACATTGCATTTATTTTTTCTAAGTAAAGAAAAAGGGGCAGAATTTCAGACTTATAGTCAGGTTAATGCCACCTATCTTGCGATGAATCCCGGTGTAAACAAATTTTTCTTTTTCTTTTACAGAGGTTACACAAAGATGCAGGAAAAGGTAACTCCTGTGTTGCAACAGATGCTTAGCAGCCTCAGAGACAAGTATAAAGAGGATATCCCCGAAGATATTCGATTGGCTTTCAGAAAGAAAAGCCGGAATCTGATGCGTTATATCGATTTGCTTACTTTTAATGGTCGTACAATTGTGATGTTTATTATTGTGCTGACAGGAGAAGTTTGGGCCTACTTTTTATATGAAATTATAGTGCTGAACATAGTCTTGTATATTTCCATCAAAAAGCACGAAAAGATGTGCAAATCTTTTCTATAATAATCTTTTTGCATGAAAAATAAGAGTAATGTAATTCGTAATGTATTCTTTGCACTGGGAGTTTTGGTTATTTTTATAATGGTCTACTCGCTGGGCTTTGATGTAATTTACGAAAATCTAAAAAATACCGGTTGGTGGTTCTTCGCGATTGTAGGAATATGGATTGTGGTATATGCTGTGAATGCCATTTCTTTTCACATAATTATTCGAGACGGAAGTGAAGAAACCAAGCAGATAAAATATCTTCGAACCCTCAAAATCGTGATTAGCGGGTATGCTATCAATTACACTACCCCTATGGGATTATTAGGCGGAGAACCTTATCGGATTCTAGAGCTTAAGCCAGCACTTGGTACCAAAAAGGCAACATCATCGGTATTGCTTTACGCAATGATGCATTTTGTTTCTCATTTTATTCTTTGGCTTTTGTGTGTTCCGTTGTTACTGATTACGGTAAAGCATATAAGTCTTGGAGTAGAAATTGTTTTGTGGTCGGTTCTTGTTGGTTCGGTAGCTCTGATTTATTGGTCGTTTAAAGTGTATCGTAAGGGTGTAATCGGTCGTCTGCTTGCACTAGGAGCGTGTATTCCCTTTGTAAGGAGGCGTATTAAAGAATATTCTTTAAAAAATAAAGAACATGTGGAGGAGATGGATCAACTTATTGCCCATCTTTACAATAATAGAAAAAAAGCATTTTATGCTTCTTTAGGTGCAGAACTCTGTGCTCGCTTTATTGCTTGTCTGGAGGTGTTTATCATGATATATTCGATAGGGTACGAGATAACCTATATACAGTGTGTAGTTATAGTAGGATTTGCATCGCTGTTTGCGAACTTGCTTTTTTTCTCACCTATGCAATTGGGTACGCGAGAAGGGGGATATGCATTGGCTCTCTCTTCATTGTCTATTACATCTGGAATAGGAGTATATGTTAGTTTATGCACCCGTGTAAGAGAACTATTCTGGATTGCAGTTGGCATAGCAATTATGAAATATAAATCATTGAAATAAGATATGAAAAAAAGTGTAGTCGATTTATCCGATTTGCAGGAGATTGCCCCTTTTTTTAAAACTAAATTCGGGATTATTCTTGGAAATAAAATAATAAAGTGGCTTGGAATCAAGAAGGTTAATGATATTCACGCCAAGCATTGTCACTTAAGAGGTGCTGATTTTACGACAGCTTTGTTACATGATCCTCTGATGGATATAAAATATAAGGTTCATAATTCGGAGTTATTGGATACTTTGCCGGAAGGAGCTTTTATAACTATCTCGAATCATCCTTTCGGACATATTGACGGGATTATGCTGATTGACATATTTGCCTCACGCAGAAACGATTTTGCGGTGATGGTAAACGGTGTGCTTACCAAAATTGGGGCAATGGAAGATAATTTTATATCTGTACAACCCGATTCAAAAAACAGAGGCGCCAATGTAGCCAATGTAAACGGAGTACGTACATCTTTGGAGAGGCTTAAGTCCGGGCATCCCATGGGTTTTTTCCCTGCAGGCGCAATCTCTTTCTATAATAAAGAAAAAAAACGGGTAATGGACTTAGACTGGACTTTAAGTGTAATCCGTTTGATACGGAAAGGTAATGTGCCTGTTTATCCGGTATTCTTTGATGGATTAAACTCTTCGTTTTTTTATTGGCTTGGCAGAATCAGCTGGAAAATTAGAACTTTACGTATTCCTATTGAAGCATTTAATAAGCATGGGAAAGTGATGGATGTTTATATAGGAGCACCTATATCGGTTGAAGAACAAAACAGCTATACCTCGGACGAAGAATTTGCCAAATTTTTGTACGAGAAAACCTATGCCTTAAAAAAATAATTTAACATCAAATCATCCTCAGTCAAATAGTAGATTATTCGATAATCATTTGTAATTTTGGCATTATAACTGAGTTTTACAGCTAATATAAAAGATAAATGAAGGTAGATTTGCAGCAAATAAAACAGCGTTTTGGTATAATAGGCAATAATACGGCCTTGAACCGGGCGATTGATATAGCATTACAAGTGGCTCCGACAGATTTATCTGTTCTTATTACAGGAGAAAGTGGTGTGGGAAAAGAGACTTTCCCACAGATTATACATCAAAATAGTCCCCGTAAACATGGACAGTATATTGCTGTGAATTGTGGTGCAATTCCTGCGGGAACAATCGATTCTGAGCTTTTCGGACACGAAAAGGGATCCTTTACGGATGCCCGTTCCGAGCGTAAAGGATATTTTGAAGTGGCCGATGGCGGTACACTTTTTCTGGATGAAGTAGGAGAGTTACCACTTCAGACCCAAGCATATTTGTTACGCGTGTTAGAATCGGGCGAATTTATGAGGGTAGGTTCTTCCAAAGTTCAAAAAACGAATGTAAGAATTGTTGCTGCAACCAATGTAAACCTGGCTCAAGCCGTATCTCAGGGAAAATTTCGTGAAGACTTGTATTACCGATTGAACACAATTCCTATCCAGATACCCCCATTGCGCGAACGATCTGAAGATATCCTTCTTCTTTTTAGAAAGTTTGCCAGCGACTGTGCCGAGAAGTATAGAATGCCCTCCATCCGTTTGGACGATGATGCCCGTATGTTGCTTATTAATTACCGTTGGCCGGGGAATGTACGTGAATTGAAGAATATCACCGAAAGGATTTCTGTAATTGAGGAAAACCGGGATATTTCAGCCGAAGTACTTAGGCTGTATCTTCCCAATGTGGAAATGGAGAAATTCCCTGTTTTGGTAAAGCATGAAACCGAACAAAAGGTTTTTAACAGTGAAAGAGAAATTCTGTATCAGGTTCTTTTCGATATGAAGAAAGATGTTACGGAGCTTAAAAAATTAGTTCACGAAATAATGAATGGAGGTGTACAGCTCCCGGTTGTGGATGAACCAAGTTATGTACAACCTCATTCCATCCATTCTATGCCTTCTATTCAAGATGCCGAGCCGTACGAAGAAGAAACATTATCACTTGAAGAGGTGGAAAAAGAGATGATACGCAAAGCTTTGGAGAAGCACAACGGACGACGTAAGAATGCCGCGGCAGATCTTAAGATTTCGGAACGAACCCTGTATAGGAAAATTAAAGAATATAATCTCGAATAGTATGTTGCTAAAATATAAAGTCGCAGTAGTCTGTTTTTTTATCATCCTTTTTACTGCCTGTTCAATTTCCTACAAGTTCAACGGAGCTTCGATAGACTATTCAAAAGTAAAGACGATAACTATTAAGGATTTTCCTAATCAGGCATCGTTTGTTCCCTATCCACCCCTTGCACAGGTTTTTACGGAAGGGATGAAAGATATATATGTACGTCAGACTCGTTTATCACTTGCTCCTGCTAACGGCGATTTGGAACTTGAGGGCGAAATTATCAGTTGCGACCTTACACCTATGGCTGTTAAAGAGGATGCCTATTCATCCAGAACAAAGCTTACACTAACAGTAAGAGTAAGGTATACGAACAGAACCAAACCTGATGAAGATTTTGAACAGACTTTCTCTGCTTACAGAGAGTTTGATAGCAACGAAATGCTTCAAAATGTTCAGGAAGCCCTGTTTAAGGAAATAAACGTGGAGCTTGCCGATCAAATTTATAATGCAACCGTAGCTAACTGGTAACTATGACGAGCGACAGACTATACGAGCTAATGCAAAAGCCGGAAGAGCTTTCGTCTGAAACATTGCCCGAACTGAGGCAGCTTATGGATGATTTTCCCTATTTCCATACAGTGAAGCTTTTGTACCTAAAAAATATGGCCATGATAAATGATATCCGGTTTGCATCTGAGCTTAAACGGTTGGCAATTGGTATACCCGACCGAAAAAAGCTGTTTATGTTTCTGGAAGGTTCAAATTATGGTTTGCAGATTTTTGGAGAAAATAAACCGTCAAAACCGTCATCGGATACTTTTTCTTTGATTGATGCGTTTTTATCTTCCAAGGAAGCAGATACGGAAGCCGTGGCTGAAGCTTCTTTGATCTTTCAACCCTCTGTTTCGTCCGATTATATCTATTGGTCGTTGGCCGAAAAGGGGGCAGAAACGGAGGCATCTAACACAAACCAGCTTCAGCATCATGAGCTAATTGATACGTTTATTTCCAAAGACGAGAAAAGAGAAACCGGATTTACCATATCTGACGGACTATTAGATAGTAACAGAGATAAATCCTTCTCTAAACCAAGCGAGGAAAATATGTCGGCCGGCATCGATGATTCCTATTTTACAGAGACATTGGCGCGGATTTACATCAAACAAAGAAGATATGAGAAAGCTATGCAAATAATTCAAAATTTAAGTTTGAAATATCCGGAAAAAAATGTTTACTTTGCAGACCAGATTAAATTTCTTGAAAAGTTGATTATTAACACTAAAAAATAAAACTAAGATGTACGTATTTATTTCTATCTTAATCTTGATCGCGTCCATACTATTAATTCTGATCGTACTCGTACAGAACTCAAAAGGAGGAGGTTTGGCATCAGGATTCTCTTCTTCCAACCAGATTATGGGTGTAAGAAAAACAACCGATTTTCTTGAAAAGGCTACATGGGGTCTGGCTGGATTTGTAATTGTTTTGAGTATTGTAATCACAGCATTTATTCCCAGAGATCAGCACGCTTCACAATCTGAAATCAATCAGCAGGTAAACGAAGCAGTAACTATCGATCCTAATACAATTGCTCCTGATTTCGGAACAGCTCAACAGCCAGCAACAGCTCCTGAAGCTACTCCTGAAGAAGAAGCTCCAAAAAAATAAGAGAATTTACTATTCTTTCAAAAAGGCATTCCCTGTGTGGAGTGCCTTTTTTTTATCTTTGTAACTATATTCTCAATTCTATATCATGAAAAGACTATTATTGATTTTATCCATTGCATGCAAAATGAGGTGATCCGGAGGGATGGAAAGCCCGACTTGCAATAGATTAACCCCAAAGTATACGATAAACTATCCATTTTATAATAGACAACTATTCGCTAGGCAGCTGTTTAACTTGCAGTAGGCAGCTGTCAACTGCAAGTTATCCATATGTTAAACTTACAGTATGCAGCTGGCTACTGAATAATATATAACTGGCAAAATGAATAATCTGTGTATAGAAGAGGTTAAAATACGTAAGGGAACAGGTTCGTGATTGGAGGGGTAATTCTTTGTTTTGTGCACGATTCGTATCCACTTGCTTGTTTCTAATAAAAAAAGAAGTACCTTTGCCTCTAATTATCATAGGGGGGTGCCTTAATAGTACGGGCTGAGATCATACCCATAACCTGATCCAGGTAATGCTGGCGTAGGGAGGAGAAGGAAAGTCCCCTTTCCGTTTTACTATTTAATTTATTAGAAATGAGAAAAGCGTTTTTATTGCTTGCCGGCACTTGTATTGCCGGTATCTATTCATTTGCACAAGAAAAACAGGATAGTCTGCGATTGATTAACCTGCAGGAGGTGCAAGTTGTATCTACACGTGCCGGAGTTAATATTCCGGTTGCATACACTAACATTGGTAAAGAAGAGATTAAAAAACAAAACTTCGGACAAGACATTCCGTTTCTTCTAACACTTTCTCCATCGGTGGTTGCGACTTCGGACGCAGGTGCCGGCATCGGTTATACTAACTTCCGTATCAGAGGAACCGATGCAACACGTATCAATGTTACTACCAACGGCATTCCGTTGAACGATTCCGAATCGCATGGCGTATTCTGGGTTAATATGCCGGATATTGCCTCTTCTCTGGAAGACCTTCAGGTACAGCGGGGAGTTGGAACCTCTACCAATGGAGCAGGGGCATTTGGTGCAAGTATCAATATGAAGACGGAGAATTTGTCCAACAAGGCCTACGGTGAATTATCGGGAACTTACGGTGCTTTTAATACCACTAAGGCTCAGGTGAAGTTGGGAACCGGACTTCTTAATAAGCATTGGGCGTTTGATGCCCGGATTTCGGGGATTAATTCGGATGGATTTATCGACAGGGCTTCTACAGATTTAAAATCCTATTTTGCTCAGGCTGGGTATTATGGGGCAAATACCGTATTGAAATTCATTACCTTCAGAGGGGAAGAGAAGACGTATCATGCCTGGGACGGAGTACCTAAAGACAAACTGGAGACAGATCGTACCTATAATCCCAGCGGATATATGGGTGACGACGCAAACGGGAATCCGATGTATTACGAAAATCAGACCGACAATTACAAACAGACGCATTATCAGTTTTTGCTTACCCATACATTTACTCCATCACTCACACTAAATGCCGGACTGCATTACACGCGTGGTAAAGGATATTATGAAGAGTATAAAACCGATCGTAAGCTTCTGGAATATGGTCTTGTTCCTTTTGAATATGGAAATGAGAAGGTGAAGAAAAGTGATTTAGTGCGCCAAAAGTGGCTTGATAACCATTTTGCTGGAGGTGTTGTGTCGCTTAACTACCTAAAAGATAGATGGAACCTTACCTTCGGAGGGGCTGCCAACAGATACGACGGAGATCACTTCGGGAAAGTTATCTGGGTGAAGAATTACATTGGAAATTTATCGCCCGATCATACATTCTACGAAAGTAACGGAACAAAAACCGATGCCAACGTGTACCTGAAGGCTACTTATTCTATTACAGAGGGACTTACAGCTTACGGAGATATACAATACAGATTTATTGATTACTCCATTGATGGACAGAATGACACTTGGGATTGGATTAACGGAGAGATGCAAAAATTGGATGTAAATAAGAATTTTAATTTCTTCAATCCCAAAGCCGGACTGCATTACCAGATTAATCAAAACCAGAAAGTGTTTGCTTCTGCAGCAATTGCTCACCGCGAGCCTGCTCGAAACAACTATACAGATGCCTCATTCAACGAAAAGCCCAAAGCCGAGCGGATGATTGATTACGAAGCCGGCTATAACTTCAGTACACCTTTGTATTCGTTCGGAGCCAATCTGTACTACATGAAATACAAAGATCAGTTGGTACTTACAGGCAAGGTAAACGAAATAGGGGAGATGCTTACATCCAACATCCCCGATAGCTACCGTGCCGGTATTGAACTGATGGCTGCTGCACAGCTTACTTCCTGGCTGCGATGGGATGTAAATGCAACGTTTAGCAAAAATAAGGTTAAAAACTATACAGAATTTGTAGATTTGTACGACGAAAACGGGGATTGGGCAAGTCAGGTTGAAAATAAGCTTGGAACAACAACGCTTGCTTTTTCGCCCTCGGTGATCGCCAATAGCATGCTTTCTGCCAGTTATAAAGGATGGAGTGCCGGTTTGCAGTCTAACTACGTAGGAAAACAGTATATAGACAATACGTCGAGCAATGACAGGGCTTTGGATGCTTACTTTGTGAATAATCTTCGTTTAGGTTATACGTTTTCACTGAAAGGATTAAAATCGGCTTCGGTCAACTTGTTGGTGAATAATTTGTTTAATGAAGAGTATGAAAGCAATGCATGGGTATATTCCTATTACAAGCAACCGGATGCATCGGCCGGTACCCGCGACAGGTATGCCGACTTTGGCTATTTCCCGCAGGCTGGAACGCATGTGTTAGCGAATCTTACACTTCGATTTTAAATAAGAAACAATGGAATATATCGAAATTGCAGGTGCTGTAATCGGACTGCTCTATCTCTATCTTGAATACAGGGCGAGCGTATACTTGTGGCCGGTAGGTGTTGTTATGCCGCTGTTCTACATTTATATTTTCTTTGTTTCCAGATTCTATGCAGACATGGGTATAAATATCTATTATCTGTTTGCCAGCATTTACGGATGGATCCGGTGGAATAAATCTGCCTCGCAAGAGCAGAGTCTGGCTATAACGCATTTACCGTTCAGATATTGGAGCGTGGTTATTCTTGCTTTATCTATACTCTTTGCCGGGATAGCCTGGATTTTGATTCGCTTTACCGATAGTCCGGTTCCTTTTGGCGACAGCTTCACCACGGCCCTCAGTATTGTGGCAATGTGGATGCTTGCTAATAAGTATATAGAGCAATGGGGACTGTGGATTGTAGTTAATGTTGTATCATGCGCGCTCTATGCCTGGAAAGGATTGTACCCAACCGCTTTGTTGTACGTTATCTATTCCATTGTTCCGGTATTTGGTTATTTTAAGTGGAAACAGCTGATGCTGTCAGAACTGAAAGAGACGGTCAGGAATTAAGATTTCAACCCCGATTATATAGGTTTGTTTCCACTTTATTTGAATTGAAAATTGTTTAACATTGTATAAAATGAATTATTATCCTCTGCGAGCTACCGGTTATCTGCCTGAAACACTTATTCTGGCCAACGGAAGTTTTCCAAAACATCCACTTTTGCTGGATTGGTTGAAAAGATGTGACTATATTGTCTGCTGTGATGGAGCAGCCGACGATTTATTGCAACGGGGCATTAAACCGGTGGCAATCGTAGGGGATTGCGATTCATTGTCGGCATCCTCCAGATCGGAGTTTGCTGCAATATTGCATCCCGACAGCGATCAGGAAACCAACGATCTGACCAAATCGGTTCGCTTCTGTCTGGCACAAGGACGGAGCAATCTTACTATCATCGGGGCTACCGGAAAAAGAGAAGATCATACCTTAGGTAACATTAGCCTGCTAACCGATTACATGGCAGATGCCCAGATCGAAATGTTTACAGATTACGGAGTGTTTACGCCTATTTCTACCGACAGTTCGTTCCAAAGTTTTGCGGGACAACAGGTCTCTCTGTTTGCAATGGATGCCGGCGAACTTACAGTAAGCAACCTTAAATATCCGGTTGTGCGTAAAAGTCTGCATAGCTGGTGGCAGGGAACACTGAATGAAAGTCTGGGTAACGAGTTCCGGATACACCCTACGGGATCTGTAATTGTATTTAGGGTATACTAACTATATATCGTTTCCCCGGATAAACAATTTCGGACATTTTTTCGTTTTACAACTATAAGTAACAAATAACAAAAAAGATGTCAGAATTATTTACTCCCCTAAGAATTGGTAGTTTAGAATTAAGAAACAGAATTGCGATTTCTCCTATGTGTCAGTATTCGGCCGAAGATGGATTGGCCGGCGACTGGCATTTTGTTCATTACGGCAGCAGGGCTGTTGGCGGTGCGGGACTGATCTGCCTGGAGGCTACAGCTATCTCTCCCGAAGGAAGGATATCCCCCAAAGATTTAGGTATTTGGTCCGACCTCCAGATTGAGCCTTTACAGCGAATAACGACATTTATACATAGTCAGGGCAGTGTGGCAGCAATTCAGCTTGCTCATGCCGGACGTAAAGCTTCGCATAGTGATCCGGGTAATGGTGATTGTCAGTTGCAACCATCTCAAGGTGGATGGATAACCGTTGCGCCCAGTCCCATTCCTTTTACCGAAGGCGAATCGATTCCTCAGGCATTGGACACCGAAGGTATCGACAAAGTAAAATCCGATTTTAAATTGGCTGCAGTAAGAGCCTTGAAAGCCGGTTTTAAAGTAATAGAGATACACGCGGCTCATGGATATCTTTTACACCAGTTTTTATCTCCCCTCAGTAACAAACGTTCCGATGCGTATGGAGGTTCCTTCGAAAACCGAATCCGCTTGCTTATGGAAGTAGTACGCGAAGTACAGTCTGTTTGTCCGGATGGATATCCGTTGTTTGTGAGGTTGTCTGCAACCGACTGGACCGAAGGAGGATGGGACATAGAAGAAACGGTACGCTTGTCGGCACAACTAAAAGAGGCCGGAGTTTGTCTGATCGATTGCAGCACAGGTGGGAACGTGCCTGGAGCCCGTATACCCGTTGCCCCCGGTTATCAGGTACATTATTCAGCCCGGATCAGAATGGAGGCAGGTATTGCTACCGGTGCGGTAGGTATGATAACCAATGCTGCTCAGGCCGAAGAAATTTTACAACAAGGCAAGGCCGATCTTATTTTTATAGGCCGGCAGTCGCTCCGCGATCCATATTTTCCCCTGCATGCAGCTAAGGAGTCGGGCGACGAGGTATTGTATCCATATCAATATGCACGTGCTAAATAAGTCGTGAACTTTCATTATATTTGTATCATTACAACAATCATAAACTAGTTAATATGAAAAGGTATTTGCTTATCCTGCTTACAATCTTTGCATTTGTATCCTGCGCCAAAAAGGAGGAGAGTTTTGTTATTAACGGCGAGTTAGCCAATACATCCGAAGGGATGATCTATTTAAAATCGTTCCGTAATAAAATGTTTTTCAATGTAGACTCAACCCAGATCGTAAATGGAAAGTTTACGTTTAAAGGGAAAGTGGACATGCCTTCTCTTTATGGATTACAGATAGAGGATATGCAGTATCCAATTCAATTCTTTGTGGAGAATGCAACTATGTTGGTTAAAATAGCAGACGACCTGGAAGCTGTAACAATTACAAACTCTCCTGCAAACGATTTGTATCTTGGCAATGCCGAAGCGGTGCTTGAAGATAATTATAACATTGATAGTCTGGTTACTGCTAATACGACTTCGCCTGTAGCAGCATTTTTCTTGTATCGCTACTTTACCTATCGTGTTCCGCTGGATCAGCTTAAAACGATCCGTGCTAAATTCGCTCCCGAGCTTAACGCTACACCCTATCTGCAGGATCTTGATAAAATTATCGCCACCCTGGAGAATATTCAAATAGGTAAGGTTGCTCCGGAATTTGCGCTTCCTGACACAGCTGGTGTATCTGTTTCGCTCTCTTCTTTCCGTGGTAAATATGTGTTGCTCGACTTCTGGGCTTCCTGGTGTCCTCCATGCCGTAGGGAAAATCCCAATGTAGTGGCTACTTACAACCGCTTTAAAGATAAAAACTTTACGGTGGTGGGTATTTCTCTGGATGAAGATAAATCAAAATGGTTGCAAGCCATCGGCGACGATAACCTTACCTGGACACATCTGTCTGATCTTAAATATTGGGATTCCGAAGTGGCAGAGTTGTATGGTGTAAGGGCTATTCCATCCAATGTTTTGTTGGACCCGGAAGGTGTAATTATTGCTAAGGATATTCGCGAAGAGGCATTGCCTGCAACGTTGGCGAAGCTATTAAAATAAACTACTTATGAAAAGAAAACTTTTGTTGACCTTAATGGCATGTATCGGATTGCTAGTCTACGCAGGCGAATCAGATCCGTTTGAGGCTTCGGTTCGTACCGCAGTTGAGAGGCAATTGCAACAATATCCTAAATCTACTCTGAAAGATCTGTATAAGAATTTCTTTCAGGATGTTTATGGGCCCGGACATCTTGTTAATGATACAGCTTCGGCCGGGGCTTATCTGCGTAAGGAACTTGCCGGAATGCGTCATTCTACAGGAGCGATCTGCGAGCCAACCGGAAGAGAAGGTAACTTCTACCGGGTCAATCTTTCTGTAATCAAGGAGAATCAAATAGGTTATGAGACCTTTTTCGATGCTTTTGTGCGCAGTGTAAATGGTATCAAACCTATGCCTGTAAGGGAATGGGCTGTACAATGGGAGCAGATTCAGAAGGTGATTGATAAAATGAATCTGCAGCTCGACGATTATGAAGCCGACAAGCTCTTTATCCGGTTAAACCTGGATAAAGGCGAGTTTGTTGGTCACCATAGTAAGGTATTCGAAGCCAATTATACCCCTCATTACAGAATAATAAGTAAAGAGGTTTTTGAAAAAGAATTTCTTCCGTTGCTTCGTAACTGCAACAAGCCTTACATTGTGGCATACGTAACGTCGTGGTCGGCTAGTGTACCCGATACACGGTATGTGACTCATATCAACTATGCTTTTGGTCATGTGAATGAGCGGTTCGACGGATTGAAAATTGACAATGAAAGCCGACTTACGGAGATTGCCCAACTTAAAAGGTATTCTCCAACATTGAAAGTGCTTCTGTCTGTGGGTGGATGGGGTAGCGGCCGGTTTAGTGAAATGGCTGCTAATGAAACGACTCGTAATCTATTTGCGGCAGATTGTAAACGGGTGGTCGATCAGTTTAATCTGGATGGCATTGATATCGACTGGGAGTACCCAACCAGCTCGGCAGCAGGAATCTCGTCGTCGCCCGGGGATAAGGAGAATTTCACCTTATTGATGACATCCATCCGCCGGGCAATCGGTGCCGACCGGTTGCTAACGCTGGCTTCGGTGGCTAATGCTAATTATATAGATTTTAAAGCCATTGAGCCTGTAGTTGATTTTGTTAATATAATGACATACGATATGGGCAGGCCTCCGGTACATCATGCGCCGCTATATCGCTCGCATCTGGTACGTGGCTTGTCGGTTCACGAATGTGTAGAGGCTCATGTGCGGGCAGGTATGCCTCTTACTAAATTAACTATGGGAATCCCTTTCTATGGACATGGCAAAGAATATCTTCCCGATTTTATTGACTATAAAGATATTATGAGGTTGGAGGGTTATAGCTGGCGCTGGGATGATAAGGCGCTGGTTCCCTACATCACCAATGATAAAGGGCGTATTGTTTGTACATACGAAGATCCGAGATCTATAGCTGTTAAATGTAGCTATATTCTTGAAAAGGGAATGTTGGGTGCCATGTATTGGGAATACGATGGCGACGATACGCCAGGAACTTTGCGGAAGGCAGTTTTTGAAGGTGTAAGAAAATAAAATGGAAAGAGCGTCTTAATACTCCTAACGATGTTTAATAGAAAAAGAGAGAGGCAGTTTCGTATTTGAACTGCCTCTCTCTTTTATTCGTTAAGCTGAATATTTATTTATACTTAAGCCATTTGATCATCTCTTTAATGGTTGGTTTTTTACCATACATCAGGATTCCTACTCTGTAAATTTTGGCAGAGAACCATATAATGCCGATAAATGTAATATAAAGCAATCCAATTGATAGAAGCTTTTCCCACAAAGGAATCTCAAAGGGTAGCCGAATCATCATTACAATGGGAGAGGTGAAAGGAATTATAGAACACCAGAAGGCTAATGGTCCGTCCGGATTTTCCATACTGTAAATTCCTGCGTAGAGCGAAAACATCATGAATACCATAATGGGAGTCATAAACTGTTGTGTGTCTTCCTGACTATCAACTGCAGAACCGATGGCTGCAAATACAGATGCATACAGCATATAACCGCCAATAAAATAGATTACAAAGAAAAAGCCTATTTCTGCCCAGTTAATAGTTTGAAGCATACCAAGTATTTTAACAGCTGGCTCCTGAGATGCTTCAGCCATTCCCGGCATCGCTCCGTTTGCTCCCATCATAGCACCTTGTTGCATCATTTGAGCATCTACAGTCCCCCCCATAAAGAGAAACTGACCGCCCATAATCAATGTCAGAGTAAGAATGGCCCATAAAAGCATTTGAGTAAGCCCAACAAATCCGATTCCTATGATTTTACCCATCATGAGTTGAAACGGCCGGACCGACGAAACCATCAATTCTACAATGCGGTTGGTTTTCTCTTCCATTACTCCTTGCATCACCATGGCCCCATAAACCATAATAAACATGTAAGAAATAACAGTGAATAACATACCAACGATAGAGGCAACCAAAGCAGAAGATTCGCTTTCGCCACCGTCTTCACTCCATTTAATCGTGTTGATTTCAAACTTGATCTGACTTTCTTTAATAATCTCTTTCAGGTTTGGAATATTATAGGTGGCCATCTTGGCATTTTCAAGGTACCTGCTTAAGGTTTGATTAACGATCCTGCTAAGCTCTCCCGGAATCTGTTTTTCGGAATATAAAGTGGCAGCTTTAGGATTTTCCAATAAATTGTCTGTTATACTTAAAATGGCAAAAACTGATTTGTCATCAGATGCTTTATAATTTTCTAAAGACTCGGTACCTGCTATAAATTTATAATTATCCGTGTTTTCGAATAAGGGAGCATACACACCTGTCCGATCCAAAATAACTACATTTTTAACTTCATCTCCTTTGATAGATGAAAGCCAAAGGGGTACAAATATAAGGGCTGAAAACAATATCGGAGTAAGAAACGTGAGGATGAGGAACGATTTTTTACTTACTCTGTTCAGATATTCTCTTTTGATGATTAATCCTATTTTACTCATATTTGTGGTTTGTTTTTACCTGCAACGGTATTAATAAAAATTTCATTCATAGAAGGTAGCTCTTCTGTAAATGCAATGATTTCATTCTGCTTCAGTATAGACATAAGCAGTTCAGCGTTGCTTACATCATTGCTTTTACGAAGCAATACTTCCAATGAGTTTTGTCCTTGCTTTTGCGATAGTATGGAATACTGATCGGCAGAAGACAGCAGGGCGGTACCTTTTAATTTTATTTTAAATGTATTTGTGCGAAAACGTTCCCTTACTTCAGTAACATTACCTGATAACACAACCTGCGCATGATCTATTAATGCTATTTCATCGCATATTTCTTCCACAGACGACATATTATGTGTTGAAAAGATGATGGTGTGACCGGCATCCTTGAGTTCTAATATCTCTTTCTTGAGTAAATCTGCATTTACCGGATCGAAGCCGCTGAAAGGTTCGTCAAAAATTAATAGTTCGGGATTATGAATCACCGTTATTACGAACTGTACTTTCTGTTGCATACCTTTTGAAAGCTCTTCAACTTTCTTGTTCCACCAGGGCATTATATCAAATTTATCGAACCAATGGGTAAGTCTTTTTTTAGCTTCGAAATAATCCAGCCCTTTTAATTGTGCCAGATATAGGGCCTGTTCTCCCACCTTCATTTTTTTGTATAATCCCCTTTCTTCGGGCAGGTAGCCAATTTTGAAAATATCTTCCTGTTCGGAAGGTCTTCCATTAAACAATACTGACCCGCTGTCTGGTGCCGTAATACGGTTGATAATTCTGATCAAAGTGGTTTTGCCGGCTCCATTTGGACCAAGAAGTCCGAATACCTTGCCTTGGGGTACTTGTATGCTCACCCTATTCAGGGCCAGATGGTTGGCATACTGTTTAACCACGTCATTGGTTTCTAAAAAATTCATGTTACAATTGTTTTTACATTTTTAGTATGATTCTTTCACCTAATTCTTTTGCCAACGCACTTTTAATGGCATTCAGATTTGATAATTCCTTCATAAGCTCGATCGACTTATCCATATTTTTTTCTTTCTGTGCCTCTTTAAGTTTTTGCTGAGTATCCTTTATCCGGTTTATTATGTAAGCATCTTTTAATGCATACAAATCCCTTAATACAAACGATTCAAGTCTGTCTTTTTCCTCTTCAATCTCTCTGTATTTGGTGTGATATTTACTAAGCTGATATTTATCGCTTAACAAATTGGCGGCCAACTTACTTACATCGGGATTGGAGTGACTTAAAAAGTAACGCGAAGATACAAATCCGGATGAAGAACACATTGCGGCTGCTGATTCCAACATTTGTCTGTACATCGGATTCAAGAAGGCTAGATCGTCTTCCTCCAAGCTGTGTTTAATAAATTCAGCTACTTTTATTATTATATTTTGTTGTGTTTCAGTATCGGTATAATCATATAACACAGATTCGCCGTATCTAACAACGTAACGAAGCAATGCCAGTTCGTACACTTCATAGGGAGAAGGCCTGCGCAGGGTGGGCTGATGGGTTTGTTGCCCGGCCTGAATAACAGCCTCTTCCGGAAGGTATCCCTCGGGAGGGAATGGGGGAGCTTCAAAAGGCATTCCTTCGTCCATATATTCGGGTAAAGGAGGATAGTCTGGTACAGGGGATGTCGGAACCTCTTGCACCGGAGCCACGCCTGCCTGCTTTTCATTTTTAGCACGGACTATCTTTACTATTTCATTCAACAGCACCCGTTCGTCTATTTCCAACATAGAACTGCATTCCCGTATATACACAGAGCGCGCAATTTCATTTGGAATAATAGCAACAGAGCGAACAATATCTGAGATAAGATTCGATCGTTTTATAGGGTCGCCAGCTGCATCATCCAGTAGCAGCTGCGTTTTAAACCTGATGAAATCAGTCTCATTTTGTTGAATAAATTCGGTAAACTGACTGGCATTTTGTTTTCGTGCAAAGGAGTCGGGATCTTCTCCATACGGTAAAAGAACCACTTTGATATTCATACCCTCCTCCAGCAACAGGTCTATACCGCGAAGAGCTGCTTTGATACCTGCAGCATCTCCGTCATATAATACTGTTATGTTGTTTGTAAAGCGATGAATCAGCCTGATCTGTCCGGGCGTAAGAGCTGTGCCGGAAGATGCGACCACATTCTCAATACCCGCCTGGTGCATAGATACCACGTCGGTATATCCTTCAACTAAAAAACAGCGGTCGGCTTTAACAATAGCCTGTTTGGCAAAATAAATACCATACAGCTCGTTGCTTTTATGGTAGATTTCGCTTTCGGGCGAATTAACGTATTTAGCAGTCTTCTCGTCTTTTTTTAGAATTCTCCCTCCAAAAGCCACCACTTTACCACTCAAAGTGTGAACCGGAAAGATTACACGTCCGCGAAAACGGTCGGCCACCCCTCCATTGTCGTAGGTGATGATCAGTCCGGTCTTTTCCAGAAATTCTTTTCTGTAACCACTCCTGGTTGCTTCCTGATAAAGGGCATCTCGCTGTTCCAGACTGTATCCCAGCTGAAACTTTCGTATAATATCTTCCCTGAAACCTCTTTCAACAAAATATCTTAAGCCAATACTTTTGCCTTCCAAATGTTCGTGTAGCATGGAAGAAAAATACTTTTGAGCGAAACTGTTTACAATCAGCATGCTCTCGCGATCGTTCTTTACCTGCTTTTCGGCTTCGGTAAGTTCTCGCTCCTGTATTTCAATATTGTATTTTTTTGCCAGCACCCTCAGAGCGTCAAAGTAGCTCACCTGCTCGTGCTTCATTATAAAGTGCACAGCAGTGCCTCCTTCGCCACAAGCAAAACATTTGCAAATGTTTTTTGAAGGTGAAACGTAAAATGAGGGAGTTTTATCAGAGTGGAACGGACATAAGCCTACATAATTCACTCCCCGTCGCCTGAGGGTAACGAATTCGGATACTACGTCAACTATATTTGCAGCATCCAGGATTCTATCTATTGTAGGTTGGTCGATCATATTTTTTCATTAAATGAGTTACAAAGATAATGAAAGAAGCCGATAAATTTAGGAAGTTATATAATTTGGATTTTCGTTTGCAAGATTAATGTATATTTGCAGCATGCTAAATATAATAAAAACTGAATATGAAGAATCTTTTTTTGACGGCAATTCTAGCCCTTACTTTTATTGGAGCAAAAGCACAAAGTCCCAATGATGACCTGGTAAAGGTTGGAGATATAATGCCTGCGTTTTCTATTGTGTCGGACAATGGCGAGGTAATTAGTTCGGATAAGTTTAAAGGGAAAGTAATTCTGATCAATTTTTTTGCCACATGGTGTCCTCCTTGTCAGAAGGAACTTGCTTCGGTTCAACAAACATTATGGCCCAAGTACAAAGACAATAATAAATTTGAAATGTTGGTGATTGGCCGGGAGCATTCAGATAAGGAATTGGCTACCTACAACGAAAAGAAAGGGTTTACATTTCCATTGTATCCTGATAAGAACAGGGCTATTTTCGGAGCTTTTGCAAAGAATTTAATTCCCCGTACTTACTTAATTGATAAAGATGGAAAAGTACTTTATGCCGGTAAAGGATATACCGATAAGGAATTTACCGAATTGATGGAGAAAATTGAGAAGACATTGTTATAATCTATTGCAAAGAAAATAAAATAGGCGGAGTTCCGATTCGGATACTCCGCCTATTTTATTTGATTACTTATTTACTACCAGTTTATAGATACATTTGCTAGTGTATTTTTCACCTGGTCTGAGTACAGTCGAGGGGAAGGCCGGCTGATTAGGGCTATCCGGGTAGTGTTGTGTTTCAAGACAGAAAGCACCGCGATGAGGATAAACAGTACCACCTTTACCTTTGTCTTCACCCGTCATAAAGTTGCCGGTATAGAATTGTACTCCAGGTTCTGATGTATAAACTTCAAGCGATATTCCGCTAGTCGGACTGGTGGCTTTGGCTGCCAATACATTAATATCACCTTTAGAGTTTAAGATCCAGTTATGGTCATAGCCACGACCTTTAACCAGTTGCTCGAATGTTGAGTCTATCTGTGCACCAATAGCAATAGGGTTGCGCAGATCCATGGGAGTACCTTCAACAGACGGTGTTTCACCTGTAGGAATCAACAGGCTGTCCACCGGAGTATAGGTGTCGGCATTAATCATGATGTCGTGGTCTAGAATTGTAGAACCCGGTACACCAGATAAGTTGAAATAGCTATGGTTTGTCAAGTTAACTACCGTTGGCTTATCTGTTTCTGCTTCATATGCCAGTTCGATGGCATTGTCGTCGGTAAGTGTATACGTAACTTTTATTTGCAGGTTACCAGGAAATCCAGCCTCGCCATCTTTAGATAGATAGGTAAGCTCCAATGTTTGGTCGTTTAACTGTTTGGCATCCCAAAGTCTGGTGTGATAACCATCCGGTCCACCATGTAAACAATGACCGTTATTGTTTTGAGGAAGTTGATATTCTACACTGTCTAACGAGAATTTACCCTGGGCGATTCTATTTCCGTAGCGACCGATCAAGGCTCCAAAATTACCATCGGATTTCAAGTAGTCGGATATGCTGTCGTACCCAAGCACTACATCAGTCATCTTTCCGTTTTTATCCGGAGCCATCAACGACACCATTCTGCCCCCATAGTTGGTGATACAAGCTTCTAAACCATTTTTGTTTTTCAGCACGTATAATGCAGTAGGTTTACCTTCTACTTCAGAAACAAAATTCGACTTTAAAAGACCGGAAAGTGTGGCCTCTTCTTTTTTTTGTGTACATGCAAACAGTGTACATGCAGCAAGAGCTGTAATAAAAAGTTTTTTCATCTCAATAGGACTTTTTTTTAATAATTAAACAATCCTTGCAAAGGTATACTTTTATCATAAATTATATGCTTTGAATAACAAAAAGTTAATGCCTTATCTAAAAACTATTTAAATATTTTCGTTTGCAGAGTCATATAACTTTTGTACATTTGCCAGCCTGGACTATATTTTACGACATGAAACAGTATTTATCATTGCTGGAAAGGGTTTTAGCTGAAGGAGTTAAGAAAGAAGACCGGACAGGTACCGGAACTTTGAGTGTGTTTGGTCATCAGATGAGATTTGATATGTCGGAAGGATTTCCTTTACTGACTACCAAAAAAACGCATCTGAAATCCATTATTTATGAATTACTTTGGTTCCTTAAAGGGGATACAAATGCAAAATATCTGCAGGATCATGGTGTTCGCATATGGAATGAATGGGCTGATTCCAATGGAGATTTAGGCCATATTTATGGATATCAGTGGCGTTCGTGGCCTGATTATAAAGGAGGGGCTATAGATCAGATAAGTGAAGCTGTACATGCAATTAAACACAATCCTGATTCAAGGAGAATAATTGTTAGCGCATGGAATGTTGGCGATCTTGAAAACATGAATCTGCCTCCCTGTCATGCTTTTTTTCAGTTCTATGTTGCCAATGGTAAATTAAGCTTGCAACTCTATCAGCGCAGTGCTGATATTTTCTTAGGAGTTCCATTTAACATTGCATCTTATGCCTTGTTGCTTCAGATGATGGCGCAGGTTACCGGCTTACAGGCTGGCGACTTTGTCCATACTTTGGGCGATGCACACATATATAGCAATCATCTTGAGCAGGTAAAATTACAGCTCACAAGAGAGCCTCGTAAATTGCCTCGGATGTTGTTAAATCCTGAAGTAGATAGTATTTTTGATTTTAAGTTTGAGGATTTTGAATTAGTTGGATACGACCCACATCCGCATATTAAGGGTGAAGTGTCCGTTTGAATCTGGTGATACATTAATATTCTATATTATGAGTACGATTTCAATTATAGCAGCGATTGCAGATAATAATGCAATTGGAAAGAATCAGCAATTGTTATGGAGTTTGCCTTACGACATGAAACGATTTAAGAGTTTGACTACAGGCCATGCTGTTGTGATGGGACGTAAAACATTCGAATCTTTGCCTAACGGGGCATTACCTAAACGCAAGAATGTAGTTCTTACCACTTTACCTGAAGCTATTTTCATGGATAGTTTTGCATGCGAATCTATGCATGACGCATTGAATCTTTGTGAAAACGAAGATGAAGTATTTATGATAGGAGGGGCGATGGTTTATCGGCAGGCGCTTAAAATTGCCGACAAAATGTACCTGACCCTTGTGCATCATACTTTCGAAGATGCCGATACATTTTTTCCAGAGATAGATTATAGTGAATGGATAGAAACGGAACGCCAGGATTTTCCTGCTGATGAAAAGCATGCTTATCCATATACGTTTGTAACCTATATACGGAAAAAATAGAATAGTTTGATGATGCATTCGTATTAATGGACTTCGAGTTTTTATATAAAAGATAAGACTGTGATTAGTAATGTGTTATTCTGATAAATAACATAAAAGGGCTGTTGATATATATCAACAGCCCTTTTCCTTGAAATTAAAGTCGTTTTATCTTAATGAGAATGACCGCTTTTTCCGGACTCTTTAATTCCTCCAATAAGTCTTAATACAAGTGTGGTGACTGCAGAAATACCTAAAGCGATCATCGTGATGTTTTTTGCAGTTTCATCGTTAAATTCTGATGTGCCTACCAATACCAGGCCTATAACAGAAAGCATCAGCACGGCATCAATCAAGTCTTTGTTTATTTTCATTTTAGTATGAATTAATATGTTTTTATATCTAGTTATTTACTTTCGCTGGATTCTTTTGACTCAGATTTGCTCAAACTCTTTGAGATGCCATAAATACCTACGATTAAGGAAGCCATTACTACAACCAATTTCAAATATACATTGGGGATAATTGATGAACAAGCCAGAATACAGCCAAGAATTGTAAGAGCTACGTAAAAATATGTTTTGAATTTAGAAGAATTATTTGTTGCCATAAATTTGATATTTAAATAGTTAGTAATCATAGATTTGCTCCATTCATGAATAGTTTACACAGAGCATATATACATTGTGTATGAATTTTTTCACACACAAATAACAAACATATGAATATTAACGATTTAAATAATAATCTTTCGCAGTGCAAATACATGATATCCTGCACCGGAACGCAAAGCAGATACTAGCAACGATTCGGTCAGCGCTACTCCTTCAGAGGTCTTGCGTAATAAATTTTCTTCCTTGATCCGGACATCCTGAAGGATCTTCTCAGCCAAGCGGGTAATTCGTTCGCATAAAAAAGAAGGTGTAAGCTGAACTGTTCGTGGGGTTAAACAAGTTGAAGTGCTTAGATCGCTTTTGAGAGTCATGATGCGATCTTGTATATCTGAATAATCGTTTTTTTCTTTTACTACTTCATTATTTGATGCAGCAAACTTGTCATCACCGGATCCGAATTGATCTGGATTCAGCAAGAATATGCCACAGAAAAGTAATATCAGATAAAACAATTTTTTCATGTTGCAAATATAGGGATTTAAATAAGTTTTTCTTCTTTCGGGTTGCACAATTTTAGATTAACAGGTACTTTTGCATAAAATTTAATTTATTGACATTATGGTAAAGATAGGCACCCCTCTGTCCCCTTGTGCGACAAAGGTAGTACTTTGCGGATCAGGAGAACTTGGTAAAGAATTTGTAATTGAATTGCAACGCTACGGAGTAGAAGTAATTGCCTTGGATAAATACCCCAATGCACCGGCCATGCAGGTGGCTCATCGCTCGTATGTAGTTTCAATGCTTGACGGTGCCCGTTTGAGAGAGATTATTGAAAAAGAGAAACCCGACTATATTGTTCCTGAGGTGGAAGCGATAGCGACTACTACGTTAATGGAGCTTGAGAAAGAGGGATACCATGTTATACCTACAGCAAAAGCCACTTATCTAACGATGAATAGAGAAGGAATTAGACGTCTCGCTGCAGAGGAGTTGAATATTCCTACTTCTCCTTATCGTTTTGCCAGTGATTTCGAAGAATTTTCTGATGCAGTTAAAACGATTGGCATGCCATGTGTTGTTAAACCGATCATGAGTTCGTCTGGTCATGGACAAAGTGTTATCCGAAAAGAAGAAGATATACAACATTCGTGGGATTATGCCCAGGAAGGTGGTCGTGCCGGAGCAGGCAAAGTGATTGTTGAGGGTTTTGTCGATTTTGATTATGAAATTACACAACTGACAGTACGTCATATCAATGGAACTTCTTTCTGTGAGCCAATTGGTCATATTCAGGTGGATGGAGATTATCGAGAATCATGGCAACCCCAGCAAATGACTTCTTCTGCTAAAGAAAAGGCTTGCGAAATTGCCCGTAAAATTACGGATGCTCTGGGAGGAAGAGGTATTTTTGGCGTAGAATTGTTTATAAAAGGAGACGATGTAATTTTTAGCGAGGTATCTCCTCGTCCCCATGATACAGGAATGGTTACTATGATTTCGCAGGATCAGTCTCAGTTTGCCCTTCATGCTCGTGCAGTACTTGGGTTGCCTATTCCAAATATTACTTTTCACGGACCATCTGCTTCACGCGCTATTGTAGTTGAAGGTGATAGCAATCAATTGCAACTTGGTAATTTGGATCAGGTGCTAAGCCAGCCCGATACACAAATGAGATTCTTCGGTAAACCGGAAGTTCACGGTCACCGGCGTATGGCTGTTTTACTTGCTCGTGGAGCTTCTGTAGAAGAGGCCCGCAGCAAAACCGGATTTGCATCTGATGCATTGGATATAATTTTATGAAATGACTAAAACACCTATACAAGCTTGGATAGAAGCAGCCCGTCCCAAGACGTTGCCTGCTTCTTTGAGTCCTGTTTTAGTCGGATCGGCATTGGCCTATCGTGATGGTGCCTTTGATATGGATCCTGCAGTAATTTGCCTTATGGTCGCCTTACTGTCGCAGATTGCCAGTAACTTTGCAAACGACTATTTCGATTATAAGAAAGGGGCGGATAAAGAAGATCGTTTAGGACCCGAACGTGCAGTGGCCTCTGGATGGATTGCACCTAAAACAATGCTTATAGCTACGTTTATTACTTTGGGACTTGCTTGTTTGTGCGGATTATTGCTATTGTTTTATGGAGGCTGGGTGCTTCTTCCGGTAGGAATTGCAATTGCAGTATGTGTATTGGCTTATTCGGCTGGCCCGTTTCCTTTAGCATACAATGGTCTTGGAGATATTTGTGTATTATTATTCTATGGTATAGTTCCGGTTGTTTTCACTTATTTTGTACAAGCAGGTAGTATTACCTTGTTGACATTGATATTGTCTGTTGCTATGGGGCTTCTTTCTGTTAATATTTTAATAGTGAATAATTATCGTGACTATTTTCAAGATAAGGAAGTAAACAAGCGTACTACTATTGTGTTGTTTGGCAGGAGATTCGGCCGTTGGTTTTATATGTTCAATGGAGTTGTGCCAATCTTATTGGTCATTCCATTGATAATGCAGAGCGCAGCATGGATAGTGGCATTGTTTGGAATCTTTTTTGTGATGTTTTACCAAACATGGAGAGAATTATGTTCTCTTGAAGGAAAAGCATTGAATGTTACGTTGGCTTATACCGGAAGAAATGTATTGATGTTTGCTTTGTGTCTTACAGCTTTGTTGTTATTTTAGATAATATATTTGTTAAATATCTTTGAATTGAACGGCTAACATTCAGCAGTATGCTCTGAATGTTAGCCGTATTATATTATATAAAAAAGATCGTAATATTACTGAAACTTATTTATATGATTTTATCATATAAATAAATGTTTGTTGGATGATTAATATTGAAATAATAAAGTTCCTCCTTTTAGCATCTCCCCATGAGATATGGAATAATTTGAGACTACCTTCCCGTTCATTGTAATTCGCTTGATTATATCTTCGGGCGTTTTACGTCCCTTTGTTTTTATCTCAAATGTCTTTCCGTTACCCATATCGATGGATATCCTGTCAAAAATAGGAGAAACTAATTCATAACTGTCTCCTCCCACCAGAAGTGGATAGAACCCCGCTGAGGCAAATATATACCAGGCACTCATCGTTCCATCGTCTTCGTCCATTTCCGGACTATAACCTTCCGGATGATTTTTAAAGGCTCTTCCAACGTAAGGAATCTTAAATTCTGAATTGCCACCATAGCGGTGGGTCATTTCTTTAGTAAGCAGATTACGAACCAGTTGTTGGGAAAGTTCCGGTTTCCCAAATCTATTGAATAAAAAAGGAACATGAATATCCGGTTCAT
>Ga0074193_1000248_pt1 | contig 98109 bp, 90 predicted proteins | sample EPASupsiteHSE605_FD_64523 | JGI IMG/M metagenome (GOLD analysis project Ga0074193, IMG submission 64523) | Bioremediated contaminated groundwater from EPA Superfund site, New Mexico - Sample HSE6-05 | ecosystem: Environmental > Aquatic > Deep subsurface > Groundwater > Contaminated ... | reverse complement strand
AACGGCCATGCGCTGCTGCGTGGTGCCAGATGCCGCCAAAAGTCTCAAGGCGGTCGTCTCTTCCTCAGACAATTCAAGGCGCTTAATTGGTGCTCCCATCCCGATTCTCCCGGGATGAAATATATCATATTATTTCAAGAACGCAACACTAGCGGGCCAAGCTGCAGCCAAGTCGCTACATCCGCGTACCGTTGCTCAGGTGAATGGGCCTCAACAAAAGAGCGCAATGTATGGCCGCGAATGATCGGACTCACCACGAAGCAGCCATTGAGTGTCGTGGCTATCGCCGGGATCGGTCGCTTCGCTCCTATCGCCGTCCTCCGACCATTGGCGACTTCCTTCCCCTTGATGACACCGATAGCAACAGTGGGCTCAATCTTGGCCTCTTCGGCCATATTGTGTGCCAGGGCAGCAACTCCAGCTTTATTATGAGCCGTATTTAGTCCGAGCCGTTCGAGAGTACCTTCCTTCGAAAACATGAACTCCAGTGCATCGATTATACTAGATTTACCATTCCCGTTGGGCGCAAAAATTGCTAAACATCGTTTCTTGCTAAAATCGAACGTCTTAGGCTGAAGATAGGCTCGAAACCCGGCAAGGCTGAGTGAATGGAGTAAATACGGGCCGTCAGCCATCTACTACCTCCACCTTCGGAGACTCAGCTCGCTCGGTTGCGAGCTTGAGGATGGCGTTCTTGGCTTGAGTAACAGCGTCTTGTGCTGGCGAAACCTTCAAGATATGCACCTTGAGAATTTTCGCTAGACCTTCATCCACGCCTTCCTTGTCCCCAAGACTTTCCCCCAAAGCAGTCAAAAACGCATCTGGGGTTTCCAGCGAGTTGGCTTGACCTTCCATAAATCGATCCTTGCTGATGAATACATTCGGACAACGTATCAGAGAGGCGCACAAAAACACAACTCATCGCAGAACCACAGACAAAGCTGGAAATTACGATAAGGATAATTCTAACGCAAGGGGGGGGGCGTACACCGAACCTTCCCACCGAAGGCTCAAAATGTCAGGGAAACTTCTTGGGGAAAATAGGGAAGTAAGCCAAGCTGATGAAGAGGAAGGTCGGCTGCCGGAAGACCATCGCGCATTGGGAGGCCTCCTGTTTTCGTGTTATCCGCTCCCCCCCCCTGAAACCCTTGGCCAAAAGGTTATCCAGGCAGGTTATCCAACAGAAAAAGGGGTCAGATCTTTCGATCCAACCCCTTGAAATCACTGGTCGGGATGAGAGGATTTGAACCTCCGACCCCCTGAACCCCATGGGCCAGGTCCGAAACGTACCCATTGAAATCATTATTCATTTTTGCTTTTTCTGATAACATATACCCGACATGCTCTGCCCCACTACGAAGGGGAACGGTGATCCAGACGTTATCCAATTCCAGCGTCGGCCCCGGGGGAATTGTGCGAAAAATTCGGTCTTCACAACAAGCCAGATTGCCTATGACAAGCATGATTTGGCGTCATTGGTCCTGCGGAGTAACTGTCCAAATACGTTTCAGCGGAAGTTCTGCTTTTAAATCCTCGTCAAGCTTATCATAAGCCGCGAATAATTGCTCAAGCAGTTCTTTTTGTGACCAAAGCCTCACTTTAAAAAAACTTGCCGCAAGTTCTTTTTGCACATTTGGCTTGAAACCTCCCCAGGAAACGAAGAGTCCCTCAGTTGCGCCGAACTTGGTAACGGCTCCCAGGAGTTTGTCGACAGTGGGACGATCAGTAGGCGCAGAGCCTGATTTGACCTCAACGCAGAGACGCGGCTGGCCAAAGCCATGAGGTCCAGCACCAGCAAGGATATCAGCCCCTCCATCCGCTCCCTCCGGGCTTCTATAGGTCGTATACCCTTGGGCTTGCAGAACAGCTTCGACTAACCTTGTAAGATCATGTCCTTTGAATTTCGCTTCGATTGCCCGTGCAATTTGATCTCGCGCCAACTCCTCAAGGTCTGGACCTTCGGTAACACCCTCCACATCTGAAGCTGTTGGCTGGGCTGTGGCAGCTTTTAAAGACTCGGGCTGCCAATTATTTGCCCGCATAGCGTTAATGCGCGCTTCGGCGTCGTTACGCTGCACCCGGCAAATCGTCATGAATGCGCCGAAGGTATAGAGGATGTCCTGGCTAAAGTTCGATCGAGGTATTGCTTCTCCGACCCACTTCACTGGCCGCCAGTGGTAATACGGATCAGGACCTTCAGGTTCAAAGTGATATTCACCTGTAACTTCACCAACGTAAATTACTGGTTGCGACTTGAAAGGGACAACAACTAGATCGCCTTTTTTCATATCTCCAACAAATGGCCAAATTTGACTTGCCCAATTCTGGATAGCCCTAGGTTTTGCGTCAGAATATATCTCAGCCATGAGATTGACAAGCGACTTACGGTCAGACAGCTTGCTAAGATCGGCATCAAGCCCGCTCCATGTCACGTAAACACGCTTGTCCAGGAAGAACTTCTGTTCAAATTCACCATGAGAACCTGCGCGGACCAACCAAATTGCCATAACAATCCTTTACATAACAAGCTTTACAATCAATAAAACCCACAATTTTAGCTTGCGGCTGGAATATCCAGAAATTTTAGCACAAAAAGTATTGCAAAAAAAACAGCAGTCATGCCTGTAACCCTGAACGAAACAGGAATCTTATCGTCTTTTGATGTGAACGAAAATATTGCCTTTCCAGCCATAGCCCCCAGATACGGGGAAAGCAACAACGAAACGATAAGTCTAATAAATGAAATTGTAGTCGGACTAAATACGAAATTAAACATAGAAATACCAGTGAACGTTACCAACAGCAAGAGCCCCAAACCCAATAATCCCAATTCAATTTTACTATGACTAACTTCTCGCAGTACTTTTTCATCAACCTCAATTCTAGACGTGTCTGCATGGACAACGGAAGGATTTATAATTTCATTACCAACTATGCCATGACTAACATCACCAGTATTAACACAGTTTGTCTTAGTGACTTCATTCATATTAAAAACCCCATAATTATTAACTGTGAAGAACTGCATAATAGCAGGTGCAAAATCACTGTCACGATCAGTTGCGACATCATCAACTTGTAGCCCTCCGTCATCTGCGGAGGGCAAGCAAAAAAAATGCGAGAAACTTTCCCCCGCAACTTCGGGCTTAAACCACACTTTAACTTGGCTTTTGTCTATATCGACCACAGAAGTAGTACCGTCATAATCTTCAAAAGCATCATCTTCATGGTCATATACTTGTATCCTCTGCTTCAGCACTCCAGCTTCTACCAATAGCAACAGATACGGAATTACCTCCTCCCCTGAAAAACCCCATTTTCTACACTCAGAAAGGCTAATCGACTCTGACTGTCCGCTCTCGACTCTCTTTGCAATCGAAGTCAAAAGCGTTAAAAACCTGACTGGATCAACTCGAGCCTTAATTGACGCAACTTGATTAACCCAGCTCATCTTGAAGCTCCAAAATAGTGTCAATAACTTTGTTATACGCCCCAAACGAAGTAGTTTTTTTAAAGCAGACTTGTCCTGTTGGGTAGTTTAGGCAAATTTTACATCCATTCTTTACGAGAACACCTTCAAATTCATCGTCAAATTCGAGGCCATGAGCTTGGTCTTCTGCAGAAGTCGATATCCTAAGAGATTCGCGAGAATCCGTAAGGTCATGCTCCTTAGACAAAAATTCCGTAAAGCTAGGATGAAGCCTTCCTTCTTCATCAAATTCATCAGCTTCTGTTATCTTAACCTGAAACGACCTAGCCTTAAATCTTTCTCGCAATTTCATAGACAGGTCATGCACAAGTGGTATCTTTTGAGGGATGATATTCAATGAGCCATTTTCGGCAACTCCCCAGATAACCCCAGAGATGCCACTGGCGAAATCAGAGGCCTTACTCGCAGAACACCTTATATCGAAAATAGTATTTGTGGTTTGTGGCCTAAGAATACACACTGCACTAGATATTGGAGTATAAGACATGGGGCCCTTGTGATAGTCCAAGACCTCTCTGTCATGTCCCGGATAATCGAATTCTACTACGAAAAAAATTTTATCCTGAAACTTCATTGGGTGAAACCTTTTAAATCGGAATACTTCTTTTCCGAATTTAACTTCACCACTTTTTTGAAAAAGATCTTTCAAACCTGCCTGAGCAGAACTGGCCAACACAGCAGGCAGGCCATAAAGAGTTAATGTTTGCTTGCCTCCACTAAAAAAATACTCCCCAATTCTACTTAATTTCGCCATTATCTCAGGACTATCATGCAGAGTTGGCGACGAACAAATTTCTTCAATCAAAGAATCTTTTGGCTGTGCTAACCTCACATTTTTGAGCCCAAAATCCTTAACAATGACTTTCAACTCTTCTAGTCTGAGAAATGCAAGAGTCTCCCGAAGAGCAGTATTCTCATTCATGATAGACGTCTCCTTGCAGACTCAATCTTCATACAAGTTATATCCATACAATTTCTCACACTCAAAACGCTCACTCATTTTAGAAGCCATTGACTTAAGGTCTTTGGCAACGACGAACTCCCTTCGTAAACGGGTTCATCTCGTGTCCAATCAAGCCACCTGATACTTAGCCCCTCGCCGCTCCCCTGTCTGCACGACTCGCCCACTCTCCTTCAACTCCCGTATAGCCATATTCCACTCATAGACCGACAGACCGAGGGCATCGACAAGCTGGGCACGCGAGTAGTCCTGGCCGGGCTGCATTTGGGCAAGGATCGCCCCTGGAATGTCGTTGCCGGCTGCACGAGGGCTTGTGGTCGGGGACTTCGGCTGCTCGACAAGACTGCCCTGTACTGCCGCTTTAGGTGTATCGACCAGCCGGAGAGATTGAACCTCAAAGGGGGACTCGCTCCGGGGTGGCGCTGACAGCACAGGAGATGGCGTCGGACGAGTTGGACGAGCGACAGGCATGCAGGTCACGCCCAGGGCTTCGCAAAGGGTTGCCTCAAGTAGCCGGCTTCGTCTCCTCTGGGAGGTTGCAAGCTGAACTTCTAGCTGGTCACAGAGGTTCATCAGTTCGTCGACTTTGGCGACAATTTGATTCTGTTCGGCGAGCGGCGGGAGAGGAATGGGATAGGATTTTACTAGGGATACGTTGATACGAGGAGCAGCTCCCCCAGTTGTTTGCTTCTGAGCCAAACTATTGATAAATGGAGAGTTCAAAACAATCTCAATATAAGTAGCCAAACACACAGACGTCGATCGAAGAAGGAGCATTCTTTGGCCAAGGCAAAGATTGACTTGTTTGGGCACACGACAGGCTACACCCAAAATTCCACCTTCTCTACTATACAGAATATCATCTTCTTGAGGCTCAATTCTCTGAATTCTCTCACGATATGTTTCAATACTTACATATCGTGAGTTCGACAGATCAAGAAATCCAGGCTTAAATTGACTAGTTCGCACACAGATAGCACCGGAATCGGCCCAACTAGGGGTTGAATGGGGACAATCAACCACAGCCAAGACTATCTCAGACAGTTTCATTAATTCCCAAGAGATCGGGATATTGACGCTGTCTACATCAACACCAAAGGATGAGAACGAGCCGCTTGAAATTTCCAAAGGAAATCCACGAGCCTTTCTTTCGCCTTTAACCAAGCGAATTATATCTATTTTCTTAACCCTGTCATTCGGGTCTTGCGGCACCAACTTCCCACGCACCGCCAAGTTGAGAATGGTCTGCCGAAGTTCCTTCACATGTTCGGGCCGAGTCGTCAGGCGCGGCAGGTGGTGCAGATGAAACCGGACGTTCCCCTGGAACTCCTCGCCGTTGCCCACTGCCTCGGGCTGTCCGATGCGCTTCAGGGAGGCGGTTGCCAGTCTGTTCCGCCGGCTCTCCCGCTTCGCCTGGGTGGCTTCCAGACGGTCACAAAGGGCCATCAATTCGTCAACTTTGGCGACGATGCGGTGCTGTTCGGTGAGAGGAGGAAGTGGGAACGGGGAGTTTGAAAAATATTCTGTTGAAACGCGCTTTTGCCCAGCAGTTCCAGTCATTTTAGGTATGCCAGTCCCAATAAATTGAGGACTTTTCAAATATATCAAAACATAATTTTGGCTTACAAAGAAAGGTCGAACTACATGGAGTTCAGTAGTTCCAGCCCCAAACCCTCCCGGAAGTTTGCTAAAAACTGTCGACTTCCCGTTCTCAAAACAAGGCGTAATTTTTGCTAACGCAACATCACCTTCGGCGAAGTGCGTGAATCCCGTTTTAATCTCGCTCCAAAGCTTGATTTCAGCATCGTGTTTAACGCCATACTCTGCCGGTATCATCTTCATCGGAACGAAGGCAATCTCACGCTTATCGTCAATGTCATTCCTAGGGCTAATCACACCGATTTCAGACAACTGACTCCATTTCCATCCATGCGGCAAATCATATGGGATATCTTCATCCTGCAATTTGTTAATTGACCTAGCCTTTTTAATACATCTAATCTTAACGAGTCTATCTTTCTCATTCTTAATCTTTCTCAGTAGTTCTGAAGCAGGTTCATCATTCGAGTCTTGTTCGACCAATTTACCTCGAACGGCAAGATCAAGGATGAACTTCCGCAACCTAGGGATAGCATTAGGAGCTTCGGCGATTCGCTCGAAATGTTCGAGAAGACGAGCAGCATTCATCGCAGCAACGCCTCCGCCAGGATACCTTTCAGCTGGTCCCGTAGTTGGGCGGTTTCCTGCTCGGACTGATCAAGCTTGGCCAGGAGCTCTTCCGGGTCGCCAAGATCGTCCTCGTCAACATGGGGATTCTTAAAATCGAGATTATAACCCCTGGCCTTGACTTCATCGACGGAGACCTTCCAGGCGACCTCGTTCTCTTCCCGGTTGCCCCACCAATCGCGGCACGCCTGCATGTGCTCGAACCGGATCGGTCGGGTCATGGAGTAGGCTTTCTGACCTGCGGGAACCCGGTGCTCATAGAACCAGATGTCCTTGGTCGGCTCGCCCTTGACGAAAAATAGCAGGTTGGTGCCGATGCTGGCATAAGGCTTGAACACGCTGTTCGGTAGACGGACAATCGTGTGGAGGTTGCACTCCTCCAGGAGGTGCTCCTTCAACCTCGCCTTGACGCCCTCGCCGAAGAGGGTGCCGTCCGGGAGAACCACGGCGGCCCGGCCACCTGTTTTGAGCAATCGGATGATCAGCGCCAGAAACAGGTCGGCAGTCTCTTTTGTCTGAAAATGCTTCGGGAAGTTCGACTCGATCCCGTCTTCTTCACGACCGCCGAAAGGAGGGTTGGTGACCACGATATCAACCCGGTCACTCGAGCTATAGCTGATATAGGGGCGCGCCAGGGTGTTGTCGTGACGAACGAAGCTCGGGTCTTCGATGCCATGGAGAAGCATGTTCGTGACACAGAGCATGTGGGGAAGTTGTTTCTTCTCCACAGCCCTCAAGGCTTGCTGCATGGCCTGCTCGTCTTCAACCCTCTTCACGTAATGCTCGCGCATGTGTCGAATGGAGCAGGTGAGGAAGCCGCCGGTGCCACAGGCCGGATCAAGCAGGATTTCGCCGGGCTTGGGGTCGATGCGATCCACCATAAAGGCAGTCACGGCTCGGGGCGTGTAATACTCGCCGGCATTCCCAGCACTCTGAAGGTCTGTCAGAATCTGTTCGTAGATGTCGCCGAAGTGCTTCCGCTCAGCCAAATCGTTGAAATCGACTTGATTGATCTTGTTGATGACCTGCCGCATAAGCTGGCCGGACTTCATGTAGTTGTATGCATCTTCGAATACTTCGCGAACGACCCGACGCCGATCACCAGGAGCACCAGAAAGAGGAAGCTCCTTGAACGTGGGGAAAAGCTCGGAGTTGACGAAGTTTATCAACTCGTCCCCGGTAATTCCTTCGGGATCAGCAGCCCAATTGCGCCACTGGAACTTCTCGGGAATGGGCGACAGATATTCAGACTTGAGGAGTTCTAGTTCCTGGTCTTGGTCATCAAGTATTTTCAGGAAAAACATCCAACAAAGCTGGGAAATTCGCTGAGCATCACCATCAACACCGACATCCTGGCGCATGATGTCCTGGATGGATTTGACTACATTACGAACACTCATGCTACGCCAAAACTCCTACTGATTTTTTTCTTAATAACCTTCGTCATCTCGCACAGAGGGTCATCTCTGTCTGGGTACAGTGCTTCATAAGTTACGGGTGGGAAAAATTTATCATTCCAAAATGTCTTTGGGTTAAACCGAAACTTAGCCACAAGCCTTCGCCCAAAATCTATTTCATAATTTTTATAAAGCTCTTTTTGTCCATAGTCACCCACGTCAGGATACTCACCAAGGAGATATCCTTCTTGCACATGAGGTCGTAACGCAACGGGAGGACATACACTTGCAAGGCGAATTATTTGCAACCCAGCCTCCGCACTTGCTGTGACCGAACCGCTCAAATTTGGAACACCCACAACAAATAGGTAGGCTCTCGTTCTTTTAGTATCAGAAGCAAATGAAGCTGCAATTCTTAGTGAATGAGTAACATCTAGCAGAGGAGTCTTGCAAATTTCGTAATGCTGAATAATTGCCCAACGCAGTATTCTTTTTCGCTTAAGATCCTCTAGACCAAGAAAATTTTTTTCTTCAAAATAACTAAGCAACGATGACTCGGCACACTCTAGTCTCTTAAATCTATCCTCTAATGTCGACGACCTCGGGCTTATAGACTGTGCAGACTTAGCCCTCAATAAACTTGGTTTAAGCGACGACCTTCCTTTAACATCTTCATAATCGCTGGACTGCCCCCTGAATAACAATACATAGTTCTTATTGGCGAACTGAAGTTCGGCAACTTTAGTCGCAAGTTCAATATAACAAGAAACGCCAAGAGGTACGCATTTTCTAATATCGTTACATTTCATTTTTTCAGGAAAGCTGGAACCCTGACGAAAAGAGTACAAACAATCATCTCCGATCATCTCCATAAACTAAGCAACCTCATGGTACAATTCAGCTTGAAGTTCGTGGACGGCCCTTTCGAAGTCAGCGCGGGTGCCGAACTGCTGGATAAGCTGTTTCGGGGTACCCAAGGCGTCGAAAGGTGCGAGTCTTAGGATATTCGGGTCGTCCAAGGCAATGACGCCGGCATCCTGATATTTTTCGAGGAGAGCTTCAAGCACGGCCCGGGCCTGGGGGCCGAATTTCGTGAACACATCCCGTTTACGGACGTTCTCTGTCCTCTCTCGGCGGGTAAGCGGCGGCTGGTCGAAGGCAACATGGCAGATGAGGTCAAAGGGGTCCAGGTCCTTATTGACCTCTTCGGCAAGTGGTCCCAGCGGCAATCCCTCGGCAGCAAGCTCCTCAAGAATGGCCTGTTTGCGTTCCGCCGTATTCCACCGCTGCAGGAAACTCTCGAGGCTGGCAAAATGCTTTTTCAGCGCCTTTTTGGTGAAATCACGAAGGCTCTCGGTGATGAGCTTACCCTGTTCGTCGAGATATTCGACCCGCTCGGCCACAATGACGACCGCGACGTCATCCACGTAAATTTTGCGAGGCTTCTCGCCGCCAGGAAGAATATCGATAATGGGCGGATCAGGATCGACGAGAACTTCCTCGTCTTCACCCGGCTCAGGCGGGATAGGATCATCACCTTCTTCTGTTGGAGGCACGTCGACAGGCGGGACAACAGGATCATCCTCACCGGGCTCGTAGATTTGAACCGGTGCCCCATCGAAGTCGGGGTCCGCAAAGAGGTTGGTCGCCCCCCTGAAGTCGATGATCGTGAAGTAGTACTTCTTCGTGTCCTCATGGATACGGGTACCGCGCCCGACGATCTGCTTGAACTCAGTCATGGACCCGATTTCTTTCTCGAGCACGATCAGCCGGCAGGTCTGGGCGTCCACCCCAGTCGAGAGGAGACGGGAAGTCGTCACCAGGACAGGATACTTTGACTCCGGGTCGATGAAGTTGCCAAGCTGGGCACAACCGTCCGTATCGCTCCCGGTAATCCGCATGACATACTTGGAATTCTCGTCGCACAAGTCCCTGTTCTCGTTGACAAGGGCCTGCCTCATGCGCGCAGCATGTTCCTGGTCCAGACAGAAGATGATCGTTTTCTGAAACCGATCGCCACTTTCACGAAGAAAATCCGAAATCTTCTTCGCTATAAGCTTGGTTCGATCATCCAGGACGAGGTTTCGATCAAAGTCTTTCTGATTGTAAACTCGATCTTCTACTTCGTTGCCAAATCTGTCTAACTTCCCTTTTTCCGGTCGATACCCCTGAACATCGCAGTCGATATGAACCTTGACCACCTTATATGGAGCAAGGAAGCCGTCACGAATTCCTTCCTTGAGCGAGTAGCTATATACAGGTTCTCCAAAGTAACGAATGTTTGATTCGTACTTCGTCTCCTTCGGCGTGGCGGTAAGACCTATCTGGGTAGCGGCCGAGAAATGCTCCAAAATCTCGCGCCAAGCTGAATCCTCGGCAGCACTCCCCCGGTGGCACTCGTCGATGACAATGAGATCGAAAAATCCTTGCGAAAATTCCCGGTAAAGCTTCTGCCGATCTTCCGGTCCGGTGATGGCCTGATACAGGCCCAGGTAGACTTCGTAGGCGGTATCAACGCGGCGCTTTTTATCGATGGCTGTGGGCAAGTCGATTTCGGTACCGTCGGCCCGTTCGATGGTCTTGGAGCCGGTGCTGAGCTTGGCCATGACCGGCCCGAATGGGCGAAAGTCGTTCACCATGGTCTGGTCGATGAGCACGTTTCTGTCGGCCAGGAACAGGATGCGCTTTTTGTAGCCGGCTTTCCAAAGTCGCCAGATGATCTGAAAGGCGGTGTAGGTCTTGCCGGTGCCGGTCGCCATGACGAGGAGGATGCGGTCTTGCCCCTTGGCGATGGCCTCGACGGCAGAATTGACGGCATTGACCTGATAGTACCTGGGAGTCTTGCCGCTCCCATCGTCGAAATAGTCCTGGAGGACGATTCGTTCCGCATCAGGGGTGAGTCCCTTCCAGGTCCGATAGGTATTCCAGAGGTCAGCAGGGGGGGGGAAGGCGTCCAACGCCAAGGTTGCCTCTTTCTCAGGCCGAAGTCCTGTCTTGTCATGGAAGACGAACCCGTCGCCGTTCGAGGAGAAGACGAACGGAATTTCGAGGGTTTCAGCATATTCGAGGGCTTGCTGCATCCCGTCGCCGACGCAATGCTTATTGTCCTTGGCCTCAATGATGGCGATGGGGATGTTCGGCTTATAATAGAGAATATAGTCAGCGCGTTTTTCCTTGCCGCGAGACACAAGCTTCCCACGAACGATGATGCGACCTTTGGTGAAGCCCACCTCTTCCCGAACTTGCAGCATCGTATCCCACCCAGCTTTGACCAGATGGGGAGTGATGAACTTCGTACAAATATCACGTTCGCTCAGGGCTTTCTTGTCCATAGAGGAGATCGCCTTTACGTATTTACGTTCTAGATGACGTATCCGACTTCACAAAACAGCCGACCTCTTGATACGTCAGTTCATCAGAGTTCGGATACATCTTGCATCACTCCTCCGTAGGACTATAAAGGCCACCAATCTTAATCTTCTCTACTTCGTAGACAGAATATTTTTCAGGCCGATCAGACCCAGACTTATGAAACTTAATCCTTGGATTGTCGACTGTAATACCATCTTGATAAATTAATTCATTTTTATGATTAAAAAAACTCGCAACAAACCTCTGGCCTGCCGTCAACTCTGCTTCTATCACATGCCTGTTTCTTGGAACATCGAATGAGACGGTCACAGACTTAGTTAGTTTAGCAGCACTTACATTTGACATGAAAATATTTCTAATCTTAAGTAGATCACCTTTGACTTTTTTGCCTCCGTAAAATGTCAATTCATCCCAACTAGGCAGACCACTAATGTATCGAACCAAATCTATATTTGACAACAAAGAACTTGACATCTTCTGGAGCGTAGGGACTTGACAACCGGACGGACTATTCTCTTCTAGAATCAAAACATATCTAATCAATGCTTGAATATAACGATCAGATTCGGTGGCGCTAGCGACATCATCACTAAGAAGTTTCTTCAAGCTATTAATTGAAATTACATCGCACTTTTCCTCCATTCCTTGTTCTATAACAAAATACTTATTTGTAAAAACAACTTTATGACAAATTTTCTCAAGCGGAAGATGCACACCTACCAAAGAAAGTCGCGCCTGGAGCCTCTCCACCTTTGCAAGCAAATCGCGCGTCAAATCAGCAGACTTCTCAATAACAGTGTCTTCACTGTCAACGTTATTATTTGTGTTGTATTTCTTTTTAAAAATTATCCACTTATTTTTCTTGTCAAAGGAGTTTGGGTTTTCAATCAACATTCCAGAAAAATATTTACTTTCAAAAAGATACACATAGTTATGCGTAAGCAGCATTAAGTCTACTTCGTTTGCGCCACCATCGCCCATCCTTTCTTTGATGCGCTTATTCAGCCACCAATAACAATCAAAAAATGATCCATGATCTGCAACATATTTGGCCAATAAAGATTCGCCCCTTTCTCCGGCAAGAGCAATGTTATCATCTTGATCCGGCTCTCTTTTCTTAATGTGTGGAATTTTGAAAAAGCACTCCGACTTAAAGGGCCGAGAAACACGAGACACCTCATGTTCATCTTCATTCATTTCTTGAGACGACGCTACAGGGGCATTGTCGGTCGCAGCTACTTTTTTTGAGGCAGGACTGTCACTTTTAAGTACGTTAGACAACTTGCCAACAACTAACCCTAAAGCCGCGACTATTGACAGTTCTACAATCATATCTCATCACTTCCAAAGCTTACCCAAGGCCATGAACACAACAAAGACCACACCGAAAAGAACAGCAACCAAAATGATGGCCAATACTTTTTTCAAAAGCCAAAAGGCAAGCACGGCAACCCCAACCAAAACTGCAAGAGTGATAAGGACATCCATCAGTCATCTCTCCACGTTAGCAGCAGTTACTCAGGCAGCAATGCCTAAAATCAACGTCCTTTGACATACACAAGTATTAGTCGAAATTTTTATTTAACCAAGGTGTTCCCATCTCCGAAAAACTCTTTATCCTTCACTGACCACTTTCATCAAGATATACATCTAAGTGCCGAGACAGACTATCATCTCCATTACAAACCTTTACAAGATTTGCAGCATCCTAACCTGGACGGATTTCACCACGGTAGAAGCAATATACTTCGTACAAATGTCACGTTCGCTCAGGGCTCTCTTGTCCATAGAGGAGATCGACTTTACGCACCAGCGTTCTAGATGACGTGCTCGACTTCACAAAATGGCCGGTCTCTCGATACGTCCGTCCCTCCGAGTCCTGGGCATCGTCGCCAGGGCGCGTCAGGAAGGGAAGCTCCACCCGTTTGCAGAAACAGTATTAACTATCCGTTTTCCCCGATATTCCGCAAGGAAAACTGTAGTCGCCTAAAATTGAAGCAGTTCTTCGCAGCGCAGACTTCGAACGAGCAAGATCTTCTGGCACCTCTGCCCCTGTGTCCCAGCCCCAAAGCCCCTCCCTCGGACAGCCCCCTGGTATGCGACCTCCGCCCCCTCCTGGGATTTTTCCAAGCCCCCTGGCTCAAATCCCCACCCCATCCCCAAAATCGCAGGGCGGCCCCGCCCCGGCCCAAAGCCTGATTTTCACCGACGGCCCGTGACCGGGATCCTGGCCCCGGCTATCCTCCCTCCCTGGACCCAATATCCCTGGTCCACGAGGTGAGTGAGTATGCCAACAGAAGCAGGGTCCAACGACAAGGCGCTCGAACTGGTCGAAGAAATCGTCCAGCGGTTTCGCCCGATCGAACAGCTTTTTGACGTCATGGGCGCGGCAGATTCAGGCGTGCAGGGCGTCTTTGTGCGCCGGTGGGCCGAAATAGGCATGCAGCTCACGACAAGTTTTCGGGAATATCTCGAACAAATAACAGCTACTTCCAAAAACAACGACTGAAGTCCTGGTCATTAAACCAGCTTCATGGAGGTCAAAGACATGTGGCTTTTCAAATTATTATCCGGAGTATTCGTCGGTGCTGTAGCTGGTGGAGTCATCAAGATGATCATTAGCGGTGGTGGTGTGATCGTTGGCAGAGAAAATGTTCGAAACGCAATTGAAAAAGAAGAACGGAATCTTCGTGGTCGATTCGACAACCTGAAAGTCACCGAAGACGACCCGAAGTTCTACGAGTAACCGCAACCATACCATACAGGAGGACTTCCCATGGACGACTGGCCGATCATTTTCAGCTACACCCGCGCCCAGGCCATCGCGGACGGCGTCTTGGTCGACGTCACCACCCAGGCGGCACAGATAGGTTTCAAGGTGCACACGGTGGTCACCGACCATCTGTATAATGAATACGTGGTACCGCCGGCCGGACTGGAGGGCGAAGGGCAATCTGTCGAGGGCCGGCTTCACGACCTGCTCTTTCGCTCCCTGATTGCCGCCGCACGAAACGGGACAGGCGACCGCGTCGAATTCGACGTCCTGTTTCTCATGGCACCGGGGCGGTGGGACACGGCCCATGTCGTGGCAGCCATCGGCCCAGGCGACAGGGGCGAGCCGGTCATGACTATCATGCTGCCCGAAGACGATTAGCTCAGGGCATCGTAATCGTCTATAAGTACCCGACTTCATTCGCTGAAACATTTTTCAGAAATACTCTTGACGGGACTTCGCCCGTCGGGCACAAGGACTCCCCCCTTAGCAACGACCCGTTCCTTGACAATCACATACAGTGTTGCCGGCAGAAATGCCGGGTGAGCCGCATTTCCAGGTGCGGCGGCGTGTATCGTTCGGCAGAAATCGGCCATGGAGAAAATCATGACGATTTCTTTCGATGAGTTCAAACGGAAGAAAGAGGCAGCCGAAGCTGTCGTCAACGAGTCTATCCGGAAGCAGTTCGAAGCGTCTGTCCAGAAGCAGAAATCGGCAGAGGCCAACCAAAAGCGTTGGCCTGCACCCCAGCAGGTCACCCCGCAAGCCAACGCCAAGATTTCAAACTTTGACAATGAGGACGAGTCTGAGAACTCCGAAGACCCGTTAGATGTTATCCACCGCAATCTTGACCTTTTCACCGACCCGAACGGCATCAGATACGCAACCGTAAACATAAATGGCATTAATTATACTTATGAGATTGGTCGCAAAGACCTCGATGAAGTGATTGAAAACAACTATTATGAACTTACTGGCGGCTTTCCCAAGGAAAGCACGCTGAAAGCATTTAAGAAAAAGCTTCGGTACGACGCCAAGTACCAAGGTGACACAAAAGAAGTCCATGTCCGCTTTGCCCATGTCGATGACGAGATTTATATCGACCTCGGCGACAAGCTCGGCCAAGCCGTGCGCATAACCCCGGCCGGTTGGCAGGTAGTTACCAACCCACCCGTGAAGTTCCTCCGGTATGGCCACATGCTGCCGTTGCCGGTCCCTCATCGCGACGGGAACTACCGTAACATCCTCAAGTTCTTAAACTTGAAGAGCAATGACGACGAACTGCTCGTCTTGACGTGGCCCCTGGTGGCCGCCATCTCAAGCATCCCCCGTGCTCCCCTGATCCTCCACGGCGCGCCCGGTGCTTGCAAGTCCGGGTCGATTTCTGCCCTGCGAGGACTGCTTGACCCGGCCTACCAGATGCACACGTACGTCCAGAAAAACGCGGGCGACGCGGCGCTGTACATCGAGCAAAACGCCCTCCCGGCCTTTGACAACCTGACGACCATCACGAAGGACGTCGAGAATGTCATGTGCTTGGCGGCTACGGGTGGGGCCATCGCTAAGCGGCGTCTGTACACGAACGCCGACATGGTCATCTACCAGCTCAAGCGGGCCATGCTCATTACGGCCCTGGAAATCCCGACAAGCGCTTCTGACCTCTTGGATCGGGCCATCGTGGTCGCCCTTGACCGCGTGACACCGGGCCAGCGCCGGCTTGAAAGGGACGTCAAGCGGGAATACGCACAAGACCTGCCCGGCATCCTGGGCGGCATGTGCGACCACCTCTCCAAGATGCTCGACCTGTACGGCAAGATCCCCCCGCCGTCCGACCTGCCCCGGATGGCCGACCATGCCACCTGGGCCTGCGTTGCTGCGTTGGCTCTCGGGCATAGCCAGGACGACTTCATCAAGGCCCACAAGTGCGCTTCGCTGCGCGCCCAGCAGCATGCTCTCGGGGACGACGACTTCGCCACCGTGCTGGTAGATTTCCTGAATAGCAACGGCGAGGTGGAAGGCACCGTCACGGAGGTGCTGGATGCCCTCAAGGAGTACGCTGGCAGACGCGGGATGGGCCGGGGAGTCTTGCCCCAAGCACCCAACGTCTTCTCGCGACGCCTGAAAGACATCGGCAAGTACTTGGAGATCGCGGGCTGGCAGTGTGAGTTCTCGCCTCTGGCTAAGTTCGGACGCGTATTGACGATCACCAGGATCAACCCCGAGGGACCGGAAGGCGAACAGGTATAAGATTCGTCTTTGGCTGCCGAGGTCACTCCAGCAGAGTTCCCCCAAACTCTCGACCGAGACGAATGGGCATCAGCCTTCAGAATCGTAGCCAACGCCCCGGCCGGCACTGACGAAGACCGCCCAGCCCTCCCGACTCAACCTTAACCCGGCCTTCTGCCCTCATACACGCCCCCGCACCTGGAGATGCAGCCCCACGCACGGCGTCCTCTTGCCCGAACCGGTCGCTTCCTGTCGCCGATGGAGGTTTGGGGGGACATCTGGAGGTGATCGCCCTTTGCCACCTCCACCAGCGTAACCGCCTATTTTAAAACCATCTTTCTGCTTGGAGGAGATAGTGGAGATATTTTCTGCACAACCTCCACAGCCGCACGGATGATAGGCCTGGGCGATGGAGCACAGCCGTCAGCAATCCAAAATCCTGAAAAACCACCTCCACCATCTCCACCACCTCCGCTGGTTCTGTCGCCCTTCGTCCGGCTCTAAATCGCGGCAGACCAAATCTCTTGCCAATCAGGGTGAAGTCGGGCAGAGTATTTACCTAAAAATTTCTTGACGTCATCCCGTGGCCCGCGTAACAAAGACCCGTCGAAACAATACCCGCCCGGATTGCTCCATACTGTTGGGCCATCATTACACGCCCGGCAACGAACGAGACGGCCTACATTTGGCCCAGATGCCCGATCGTTCCAGCCGACCCGAAGCACGATGGAGTTTTCCCATGAGCACCGACCAGAAGCCCGTTTCCACTGACCAGACGCCCGTCCCTACGCCTCCTCTCGCTCCCTCGGCCAAGTCGACCAACAAAGCCTCCAAGCCGGGTGCTTCCACCAAGAAGGCGAAAAAGATCCGCAAGCTGTCCAAAGAGCAGATCGCCGAAGAGGCCGATAAGTTGGCAGCCGCCGCCAAAGCGAATGCGTTCCCTGACAAGATGATTTCCGCGTCGGCCTGGGCCAACAAGATGAACCTCTCCCTCGCCATGGTCGACAAGGTCTTCATTGGCTCTAAATTGGCCCGTGAAGGCTTTGATCTCGACGACGAAGTCGACGTGAAGACTACCGACAGCCGCCCCTATATTGATACGCGCGGCATGCTCATGATCGCGAAAAGCATCTTCACCGTACACAACACCGGTGCGGCGGCTGACAAGCACTTCGCCCCCGGACAGCGGTTTGACGTGATACTTGAAGACGACCGGATCATCCTGACCCGGGCCAGCTAACCCACTCCACCTCGCCACATCTTCCCAGGGAGCCGACAGGGCTCCTTGGGATTTTTTTTACCCACTGACTCGACGACCTTGCTGAATCGTCACGCACATATTGCATACCAAATTAGTCTAGAATAGCCGCTAGTCGCAGCTAACCAGACTTGCGCAAGTAAGGACCAAAGCAACCTTACATTTATTGCATTGGCTCTCAGAAAAGAGGAGAGACAAAGAAGTTAGACGGCAACCTGAAAACGCACAACGAGTTCAACCGAAGAAATATTTACTTTTTAAAACATTTTGCAAATCGAGCTCCCCCAATTTAGGGAGATCAGGCAAGGTCACTGCAACTTGTTCTTCGATTTGTTCCTTAAAAACAGCAAGCTGATTATCAGCATGAATTTCGCAGAAAGTTTCTCTGACGATCTTGTGCAACAAATCAATGTTAGTTGCGTTGGCGGCGAAGCTGTCATGCACCGCAGCAATCCCGCAAGATGAATCTTTTCCCAAATTCTCTGCAAATCGATCGATTACCATAGCAGCATGACCGGAATCAAGAGAATGAATGTAGTTTGGAGCAACTCCTAAGATGCTATCTTTTACTGCAACAATCAGACCTTTTTTTGAATCGAAATCTTTGAATTTAAAATTCTGGGATTTTCCATTAAGAAACAACCTAATGGTATAAAATGGGTAATTATAGTAAAAATTATAAACCGGCATTCCTGCAGGATTGAACCAGCAGAGGCACTCTTTTTCTTTGTAGATAGCTTGGGCCACCCTATTTAACCATCCTTTTGCCTGCGAAAAAGACGGACAGATATCCTTAATTATCTTGCTAATTTGCTTTTCAATTATAAGTGTTTTTTTGTAAAGCGGATGCTCGTCAACTTTTACCTTGGTATTCGAAGGAAAAACAAACTCTGGGTATTCGTCATCCATACCTTTCGACTTCAAGGCATCGCGAAAGTTTTTAAATGTTATCAGACTTCGTTTATCTGCCCCTGCTCCATATCCGGCGGAAATAATGGACTTCTTAACAAACTTACGATCAACAAATCCCAGAACAAGTTTTTTAACACAAGAGTCAGAGTAATCTTCTGCGCTTACCCATAGACGCAACTTGTCGACAACATTTTGATAAAAATCTCCCGGAATATCATTATCAACCAAATTGACAAGAGGAGCAGAGATGTGGTCTCGCAAAAGAGCAGCATAATGCTGAAATCCGTTGCAGGTTCCATCGATATATACAGGAATGGATGTATATCGTGAATGGGCTGAAGACTCTTTAATTCTCGACCATTCAAGGCAAAAGGCTAGAAATGAATACCTATCCGATGCGTTCTGCCAAAACTCGCAATTAGTGATTGGATCTTTCGCACATTTTTCAATCTCGCCCTGAACACTTTCGACCCAGTCGACCATACCATTTCTTGATAATTTCCCCAAAGAAGGCTTATACTTGCTGTACCCAAAAATAGCTAAATTCTCCAGCGTATGATCTTCATTGCTTCTGGTAATCTCCTGTGGTTCGGCGAAATTGAGAAGCGCCCGGCCTCCGTCATGACTTTGCGGGCTAACTTGCAAGACAGAAGGATACATCCGTCCGCGAAAATCCAGATACCACGGAAGGTAAAAAATAGCATTCTTTAGGTCGGTTGCCATCTTGATGGTTTGCCCATAAAGCAATCGTCTTGACGGATCGTTGACATCTGACGCGTTGTTGTGAAAATGCTTCACAACAGAAAGTAGTTCTTCATTTATCCTCCAAGGTGTTTGCTGCAGCAAGTTTACTGCTTTCCGAAATATTTTTTTGGAGCCAGCATTCTTAAAGTCTTCAAGAACCCTATGCCTATGTATTGAAGTTTTACAATTGACAAGGAATGCACGATCTTCTTTGAGCAAATATCCACCACCACTAAGCATAAGGTTCCAGGGGTCTGGCTGACACACCATCGGGGCTTTAGTTTGCTTGAAAAGCAGACCCTTAGCCATCTCTGGATTATAAAAATAAGCGAATCCATCACCAAAGCCTAGATTATAAGTGTCGCGCCCTCCTTCTCTTTCTAAGAGAACCAGAACATTTTGATTCGAGAGGACTACATCCATAAAATAGCTAGCAACATGAAGCAGGTCTTTTTGCATATTGTCATAATTAAGACCAATCGAAACAAAGAACTCGGATGTTTTAGTTTTTTTCTTTGTTGATTGTGAAGCCTTGTATTCCGACAATGCATTTAACCGTTGGAATATTACGTTTGATATCTTATCCGCAACAAATTGATAGGTAATATTATCGTTTTCATCTTTGTTCAGGAGACAGAGGTCAAGCATAGTTTTGAGAACAATGAAGACCAGCGCCTTGAGATCAGAATGTAGAAAGCTCAGGATTAATTTTTTGTATGTATCCTTCTGGCATTTATCTTCTAAATCTAGCCCAAGCTGCCTAAACTTCCCATCGATATCATTTTTTATTGCTGCAGGAATATCCTTCATATTTTGAGCAAAAAAAGGGCCAAGTTCTTTTTCCCAGACCGATGAAGACTGGATTTTCGAATTGCTATTCAGTGGGTTTTTACTAGCAAGATGCTCACTAAACAAATCAAAAGCCTCTTTGTGGAAAGCTTCTTCCCTTTTGCGTTGTGACACTCTAAGGCTATTGGCAAATTTCATGGCAAATCCTCTGCCTTTACAGGTGAAGATATATGGACATTCTCCACAGAATCCAAAAAGCAAGCGGTCAATCGCGTGTAGGCCAAGCGATGACATCCTCCCCTGGTGGTGTCTGACACGACCGCCACTTGCCGCCTCTTGCCCAGATGAAGATCGGGGGGGCACAGGCGACGGGGGCACGAAGCTGGCGGCATAAACACACGGTGGCACAGCCACCAATGGGCCATGACGGAGTTTACTCGGAAGCCCCGAGACTGGCCAGTTGTGGCAAAAAATCTTTTTCGGCCAAGGTCAACATACTGATATTATGAAATAAAAAAATTTATCTGCGTTCCTAATAGAAGAAGGACGTCAGTGCCAACTGTAATTTCTGGCGCGACGCCCTCAGGCAGCCCTGAGAAACTTCTTCCGTTCTCTGCAGTCATTATACTGGCAGAGTCTTATGCGTTGATTGAGAAATCAGTCGACGTGTAAGGCTCTGCCTTTTTTTTCTGCAGACAAGAACATCTTTGCTCCGATGGCACTGGCGAAATAATACAATCAACTAAACAACAAACCTGGAGGTACGACATGAGTTAAAATGCATGTACACGCAAGGCCCCGACCGCCAATTCTAGCCAGCACTTCAACCCGCACAATGCGCGGCGACAAGGAACAAGCCCCATGAAACTCTCCCCCATCACGACCAAATCCACTGATGCCACCACCGCTCCGGTCTCTAAGCTTCCGTGCGACGAAAACGGTGACGTGCTCCTCCCGCTCTTTGGTGATGAGGAAGAGACCCCGGCCTCTGACAACACCACCCGCAAACTTTTAATTCCTATGGAGAAAATTGTGAGAGAGTACTGGACAATTCGTTACGAAGTCGGTGGTGACACCATCGAAGCTGAAGTTCTTGACCCGGAAACCGGAGAGTTCCGTGTGATCGGACATACGGCAAGAACTTCCGCTTACAAAACACCGGGCTATTGCCCCCACGCCTTTCTCAACCGAGTGGCAGAACGCAAGGGAAAAGTAATCTCAGAAGAAACTATGCACGTCGTAACCGACTTCGACTTCGATGGAATAACCCGCACCAAAATGGAGAGCTTTATATCCGCCTTTATAAACTACGTAACAACCACCATGTTCACGTCCATCCAGAGTCAACATGACTTTGAAGATCTTGTCGCCGGATATTGCCTCAAGCAATAGTTTCGTCCAACAAGCATGAATAAGTAGATTGCAATCCAATTACAATGACCGATTAAAAACATATTAAAAAACCGGGAGGGCTGAGAAGCCCTCCCAAGAACAAAGGAAAATTTCAATGTCTACTACGAATAGCACAAAAAAACAAACTCAAGCCACGATTCTTATGAAGATCATCGAAACTGCAACGCTCATCCGTGACGATGCGAAACAAACATATGCTGTCGGATTAACTTCCAGAAATAGCAACAAGGTTATACCGTTGTTGTCTGAATATTTTGCAAAATGGCTGCAGAATAGCTACTTCACTAAATGCTCCACGTTCTCTAGGAAAAGCGAATTGAGCACCGCAATTGAGCAGGCAGACTTCCTTGCTGAACAATTACCAAGCGTTGGAAAGGTCAATTTCCGCTTTGGTTTCGCCAGTGGCAATCACTACATAGACATGCGCAACGAAGCTGATGAAATAATAGAAATTACCAGATTAAAGTGGAGCATTACTCAAAAGGCGCCTGTCTACTTCAGAGAATTTGACACTCAACGCTCGTTGCCAACTCCAAACAGAAATGGAGACTTGACGCGGGTATTTGACTACATCAACGTAGAACACGAAGAAGACAAAGTCCTTCTACTGCCGACGGTGTGCACTTTAGCTCTTGCAAACCTCACGAGACCAATCATCGGTTTTATCGGCGAACACGGAAGTGCGAAGACAACCAGTTCTCGGATAATACGTGGACTGCTCGACCCCAGCGACCCTGCGGAAAACGATTTCACCCCAACCAAGCAGAACTTAAGCCTAGTGTTTTACCACAACGCACTTCCAATCTTTGATAACTTGTCAACAATATCAAGTACTGTCTCTGATATGTTCTGCCGTGCCTACTCTGGAACCGGGTTCCAAAGTCGTAAGCTGTACCACGACTACGCGCTTGCCTCGTTCTCGTACAAGCGCAGCTTCTTGTTCACGGCGATCAAACCTCCCACCGCAGCTGCGGACTTCAACGATCGGACCGTCATGATTCAGTTGAACCGTATAGCTGGCAGTGTCCAGCTTGGCGAAGAAGATCTTATGAACAAGTTCGTATTGGATGCCCCAAGCATTCTTGGCGGCATGCTCGATGTCCTCGTCGAAGCAAAGCGCATCGCCCCTGGTCTTATTCTTCATTGGAAGCCCAGGTGGGCCGACGCATTTCAACACGCTGCTGCCGTGGCTGAAGTCCTTGGCTATGGAGCCAATCGCTACCTTGAAGCATGCCGGGAGAACCTTGCGTCTAGAACGGCTCAAGAACCGCACCAAAGAGCCGCTATCAGCAAGCCGGAACCGACCCTGGACGCTATCCTGAGTCTGATGTCTTCCCGGGGATACTTCACCGGCAGGACCTCGGACCTGTTGGCTGCCATCACCCCTTACCGTCCCACTTACCCTGGCTCTGAGGCAAACTGGCCTGACTCCCCGGAGAAGCTGGGCAAGGCGCTTAGTCGCATCAAGGCCACCCTCGAAGAGGCTGGGGTGGCGTATGTAAAGACTCTAGCCGGCAATGGCGTCAAGACCACCCTGGCATGGCTCACTCCTACCGATGCCGCTGAAAGTCAATCTGCTGTCGTTCCCGACGCCCAGTGCGAAACCGACCAACCTACCTTCGAGCCCGAGGAGCTCGGTGGCGTGACATTCGAGGACATGGACTACGACGCCATGGGTCCAACCCCAGAAATTAATTCAGCGGATTTACCCGAAGGCCTCGACCCTGACGGCCCAGAATTGGCCGGCCGAGTTCTTGACCAGCCTCCACTGAACGTGATGTCAAACGTGGACACCACCATGGAAGCCACTCGGATCGGGGATGTCCCAGGGGACGTCCCGAGCACCGAGACGACAACTGCGCCAGCTACGAATGACGCGAACATGTCTGGTGCCCCAAAAGCGGCTCCAACTGAAGAGCTTGGGGATGAAGTCTGCAAGCACTTGTTTCATGACCCTGACAATAATCCTTGCTGCAAGATCAAGGGCGACAACGCTCTTTGGGGTCGGACTGAATGTGATATCTGTGAGAAGTTCGAGCTTATTAACTCGATTAGTGAAAAGCTCGCTAAGCCGAACAAGACCTTCGAAGACCAAGGCTTGTACAAAAGTGCATTCAGCGCTTAAACTGAAATAGTAGAAAGAAGGGCGGCTTCAGTCGCCCTTTTCTTTGTATGAGACAGAACTAGGCAAACTGCGTTGTTAAAAAGCTACGAAGTAGTCAAATTTTGAACTTATACCCATAAAGGGAGGATTCCGGGGCATGGGATGGTGGGTGGTAGGTGGAGGGTGGGAGCCAACGGATTTTTTGAGGGTGGGTGGGTGGGTGTGGGTCCAAAATTATTATATTTTATTATAAATATATATTTTTACTTTTAAAATAAAAATAATAATATTTTCCACCCTTAACCCTCAACCACCAACATTCCATTTTTAAAAAAGTATGTTTTCCACCCACCACCAACAACCCACAATTTCAAAGGTTAAAAGGGATCGATGGTCAAAACTAGAAAACATACTTCCGATGGGAGGTGATCACAATCAAGCTCAAATCACATCTGCCTACATTCAGAAGTATCTACACTTACGTTACTGGCGATCGACTTCGCCGATTCACCCCAGGATGCACCATTAAGACGTCTATTTTCAGATCGTCATTCGAAAATAAGTTATGTGACTTCAACCCATCAGAACCACTTACAGGGTAACGGCGACAAGAATCTCTGATCGTAGACAGAAATAAGTCCACCATATCATAGTATATTTCAAAATACATATCAGACTTTTCGAGTTTTCAGTTGTCGCATCTAGCGCGAATGATCGAGATTGTTAAAAATTGTTCCGAACTTACGAATGATCTATCAAATATAAAGCGTAGTTAAATCGCCATGGGTGCCTTGCATTAGGTCGCTGGTTCGAAGTTTCTCAAATCGCAACCAACATTTTCAACCTAAGTAAATGTTGCGGTCAAAAAATAAACTTGCCTCAGATTCTAAAAATTCTTGTCGACTTCATCGAATAAGATTTCCTGAGCAAGACCTAACCAATATGAAGCAATTCAGTTGGGAAAGGGGTTGAGACTGAAAGACTGGCCCGTATTCGTGAACACCACGAAGAGACCACGGTGGCGCATATGATGAACGAAGTTCATGGCAAACTGAAGTTTACTGAAATTTCCAGTTCTGGAGATATACATAGGTACAATATCTTCTGGTCATATGCACGCGATTAGGTTCGGGACGGTTTTTATAGACCTGACTTGAAACCAAGGGAAGTCCCTATTGGATGCCTTCAGTGGCAAAAGCTGTGAAGAAGCTATTTCCAATACGGATGGCTGCGTATCCGTAAGGGATACGGCGAGAGATGTAAATATTTGATGACCATTCCGAAGTTTAAAAACAAGTTTGACGCTATCTCGATTGTTCAAGATGCAATCGCTGAAGAATTTCGACTAGCCTAGATCGTTTTAAAAATACATTGATCTTCAAAATCATCTCTTGCTTCAGCTCAATACGGGAAAACCGTATGTTGGGTTGTGAAGGACGCTTGATCCGGCGACGAATCATTCGATCCTGAAATCGCTTCCGTCCCTGGTGGATCATTACCATCGGGGACGGCGGCGGGACTACGTCAATTTATCGGGAGGACCGGGCCTTTGGGCTTGGTCCTTTTCTTGTCTCATGAATTGAGCGGGATGGCCCTCCCCAGGTTGGACTGGGAGGGAGCCAAAACATGGCCCCTGTATACGCCCCGTCCTGAGCCGTTTGGGCCTCACCCCATAGTTTGCCCTCCCCCGTGACCGAAAGCCCCGGAAATTTGACCCTGGGGCCAATGCCTGTTTTGGCCCCTAAAAAATCGGGCAGTTCATGCGTAACTACCCAAAAGCATTAACAAGTTCGATACATTTTGAAGTATCTATCCACAAATAGAGAAATTATCAATCAAACCAAACAAATGAGCTTGTATGAGCAAGAAGAACGATAACGTATCTGCGGATGTTCAAGAAGTCCCTGAAAAGAAGAAGATCGAATCGAAGTACAATCCTTCGATGCTTCGCGAGTGCATTTTCAATGGTATGGACGCTTCAGCAATTCTGGCAAGGATGGAAATCAAACACCGCCAGACTCTGAAGCAATACGTCTTGAAGCTCATGAGCGACGACAAGACCTACTACGAAGTCAAGGGGCTTTACCTCAAGAATTCGAGGAGACCCAAGGTGAACAACAAGATGGAACTCAAAATCTATCTGAAAAGCCTTGATCTTCAAGGCATGGTCATCAGCGACGGCGACGAATTTTCCGTCTTGGTCGAAGATCAGAAGATCATTTTGACCAAGGTCTAGTACGTTTGGCCTTTAGCATAGTCATATCGCAAGATGTGACTATTTTTAATTTCTTCTCGCAAGTAGCATTTAAATTGAGCAACTTCATACAGAAATATCTCTTATAGCGAATGTACGTTTTTACATAAAAACGGACATTGGAAGCTTCAACATCGACTTCTGGAAGAAATCGAATGAGTTACCGCAATGGGCCTTGGAGCTCACGGAAGCAGGGGCGGTTTGAATGTTCGATTTCAGCCTGGCTGGAAGAGAAACAAGCATTGGAGGCAAAGATGAAGGTTGAGCCCATCATCGACGTAAAGAGCATCAAAAGTATCAAGAAGATCCTTTCTGACAATCCTCGCGACAAGCTGCTTTTCATCATGGGCATCAATTCTGGACTTCGAGTCCAAGACTTGCTTGCCCTCAAAGTAGGCGACGTCAAAGATGTCAAAGTCGGCGACCGTGTGATCTTGCGCGAAAAGAAGACTGGCAAAGAAAACGTCTTCATCATGAACAAGGAAATCAAACTTGCTCTCGATGACCACCTAAGCCAGTTCGAATCCGGGGACGACCATTTTCTGTTCAAGAGTCGTAAAGGCCGCAACTATCCTTTAACGACCTTCGCCGTCACCAAGTACGTCAAGCGATGGACAGAAGCAGTCAACCTCAAGGGAAACTATGGTGCCCATACGTTGCGTAAAACGTGGTGCTATCACCAGCGGAAGACCTTCGGCGTGTCCTGGGAGGTTTTGGCCAAACGGCTGAACCACTCAAGCCCGTCGATCACGCGCCGGTATCTGGGCATCCAGGAAGAGGAGGTAGAGGAGATTCTGTTGAACGTAATCTAACCTCAGCCGACGGGGCCGCCCCCGTCTTTTTTGAGCCCTTCGAAAATGCATTTTGTCTGCGTGGCGGTGGTCAAGTCGAAAGACCGTGCTTTCCCCAGTACAAGGGAAGCTCATCGCCCTGTGTAAGACCTCATTGCTCGAACCATATGATTTTGATGCCATCTATTTTATTTCACACACTTTTTTAGGTCTCGATGGCACCTAAACCAAATCGCACGGATGAGGCAACCCAGACATGAACGAAAGCATCGGTCCATTTTATAACTGCAAGGAAGCAGCCGACTTTTGCGGCTACTCCCATTCCTACTTCGAGAAGATCGTCAACCGCTTCAAAATCAGACGGTACGGCCCCAGCAAGAACCGGTTTGCCCGAGCCGACCTTGAGGCGTTTATGGCGAACCCTGAACTCTACGCAACCGGAGCCTCCCGCAAGACCCGGAAGCCCATCACTTTGGAGGTATAGATGTCGGTCCACAAGCGTTCGAACAACGGCACGTATTTCGTGTCATACCGGGATGCCGACGGCAAGCAGCGCACCAAGACCTTCGGCACTGGCCGCGAAGGAAAGCGTCAGGCCAACAAATTCGACGAGGAAATCAAGGCCCGCAAGAAAGTCGAAGCTCCTTTGCCTGTCCTCGTGCCCGGCGCAAAGGTTTACCTCGACCAGTTGGCCCAGGCATACATCAACGCCAAGAAGTCCGAAGGCCGGTCAGTCCGGTGGCTCCAGGAGCTCGCCACCCTGCTGAAGAAGCATTTCATCCCCGTGTTCGCCCAACGGCCGGTCGATGAAATTCGCTTCGAGGAAGTCATCGAGATCATCCGTAAAGAATATGCCGACCGTAGCCAGACGACGCGGTCGCGCTATCTGTCCTACCTCAAAATGGTCTTCCAGTATGGGGTGGACTACGAACTGACCCTTAAGAACCCGCTGAAACGCTGGAAGAAACCGAAGGAACGGCCCCGCGATACGAAGCTGACTGTCGCTGACCTCATGACCATCAAGGACGTGGCCCGGCCCCATCTCGCCTGGGCCATTGAGGTCGCCTGGAACCTTGGTGTCCGCACCGGCGAGTCCGAGTTGTTGGCCCTGACCTGGAACGACATCGACTGGGAGGGCGGCAGCATCAAGGTCTACGCGACCAAGACGAAGACCACCCGCATCATCCCGATAGCGCCCGAGTTCATGGAACGGCTCCAGACCGTTCGGGAAAAGGCCAAGTGTGAGCACGTCATCGAGTATCAGGGCAAGCCGATGCGGAAGTTTCGTCGCTCGCTGAAGACGGCGGTGGAAAAAGCCGGCATCACCTATCCGGTCATCATGTATGACATCCGGCACCTCTTCGCCACGGTCCTCCTGCGGGAAGGCGGCGATGTCGCGGCCGTGAGCAAGCTTATGGGCCATGCCAGCGTCAAGATGACCGTCGACCAGTACTACCATCTGCTTGGTGATGAGAAGCGGCGGACCATTGCGAAGTTGCCGAGCTTGACCCGGCCGGAGGACGCCCCGCACCCTCAAGCGGCTCCCTCCGAACCTCAACCCCCGGCCTCTGCCCCGGCATAGCCGGGATCGAGCAATATGGAGGACCAGAACGTGCGAAGTCCCTGGATCATGGCAACTCCACAACTACACTTTTCAAACATCATGGAAGTTAATATGAAAATATATTACACGTTTACTTACTGCGACAGTAAAGATCAAATCAAAGTAAGAGTTACAAACAGATCCACTGGGTGCTTTCGCGTAATGTCGCGTAGCCCGATCAAGACGGTACTAGATATTTTCGAAGAGTTGCCCCCGGCACAACTGGCTTGGGTTTCCGAAGATAAGAATGGAGCTAAGCTCAGTGTTCCAGGCGAGATCGTTGAAGACTTTGACTACAAGCGCATATCAAACTTTAAGCTGCGCACCTTCATCAAGGAATTAATCCAAAGAAGTACGTGTCCAAGCTAGAAAACTAAGGTTATTCCCTTAGGTTAAAGCCATCGAATGTGAAGTTCTGAGACCATATTAGACTCGAGAGGGGGGGCCGAAAGGCCTCCCCTTTTTTTGTCTGTGACCTACCCGAAGAGCGTGGCGAGCTTCTGCCGCCGAAACTCGAAGATATGCTCCAGCCTTTTCGCGACGACCAGTTTGTGGGCGGCAAGGCCGAGGACGCCGTAGAGCATGGCATAATGGACGATATCGGTCATCTCGACGCCCTCGTCCACCTCTCGAAAATGGTGCTGGTGGTGCCAGAACCGATACGGGCCGAAGCGCTGCTCGTCCACGAAGTAGTTCGGTGCAGCGACATGGGTGATTTCCGTCACCCAGCCCATGGGTAAGCCGACAAGCGCTTTGATCCGGTATTCGATGATGAGGCCGGAGTACATGCACGGCGGCACTTCCGAGCGAATATCAAAGCAGAGCCAGTCGGGGGTGATCGCGCCCAGGTTTCGCGGATCGCAGAAAAAGGTCCACGCCTCGGCAAGCGGTATCGGCAGTACTTGGACTTGTTTGATCTGGAAAGTTCGCACCGCCATCTCCTTGATTTTGCCTTTTCTGCCCAGCGGCGAGAAAATACAGCCTGTCCAGGCCGTCGGCTTTATCGCCTAATATAAGGCAATTTAGGGTTGTTGTGGCCGCCACCTGTGGCATCCGGTGCCAAGTGCCAGCCGCTTGTCGCGAGGATGACGCCGTGGCCTTCGACAAAAGCTATGCATAATCGGGAAAATAGCAGGGGCTACTTGCATCAGAGCTGTTGGCTGCGTATAGAAAAACAAAAAGTCCTTCACGGAGAGCATATGACAGCGACAGACGACCTACGAGCGGAACATGAAGGCATTCTTCGCATGCTGGGCGTCATGCGGGCAATCTCCATGCGCATCGAAGCAGGTGGAACCGTTCCCGCCGCCGAGCTCACGGGCATCCTCGATTTTCTCAAAATTTTTGCCGACAAATGCCACCACGGCAAGGAGGAAGACATCCTCTTCCCTGCGTTGGAGGCTGCGGGCATGCCGCACGAAGGCGGTCCCATCGGGGTCATGCTTCACGAACATGCCCTCGGGCGGGGACTTATTCGCGAAATGGACGCCGCCCTGGCAAGCAGCGCCGGCCCCCGATCCTTCGCCGCCCCGGCCTTGGCCTACATCGAATTGCTCACCCAGCACATCGCCAAAGAAAATACGGTCTTGTTCCCCATGGCCGAACGTCTGCTGGGCACGCCCGCCCTGACGGCGATGCACGAGGCTTTCGAGCGCCTGGAAGAGGAACGCATCGGACCGGGCAGGCACGAGGCCTTTCACCGGCTCCTGGATGACTTGGCCGCTAAATATCTGCCAGCATGAACCATGAAGGCAGCCCCCGAAAAGGAGAGACCGGCATGAGTTTCAAGGTCACCGACACCGTTACCTGGGTGGGCAAACGCGACTGGGAATTGCGACGCTTCCACGGTGAGGAATACTCCACGCATCGCGGCTCCACCTACAACGCCTATCTCGTGCAGGACGAGAAGACGGCCTTGGTGGAAACGGTCTGGGCCCCATTCGCAGGCGAGTTCATCGACCAGCTCAAAACCGTCGTGGACCTCGGCCGTATCGACTACGTTATCGCCAACCATGCCGAAAGCGACCACAGCGGAGGTTTGCCGGAGCTCATGCGGCTCATTCCGGATGTGCCGGTTTTCTGCACGGCCAACGGTGTCAAATCCCTGAAAGGCCACTACCACCAGGACTGGAACTTCCAGGTGGTCAAGACCGGCCAACGCCTCAGCTTGGGAAGTCGAGAACTGCTCTTCATCGAAGCCCCTATGCTCCACTGGCCGGACACCATGTTCTGCTATTTGACTGGTGACAAGATCCTCTTCAGCAACGACGCGTTTGGTCACCATCTCGCTTCCGAAGGCATGTACAACGACCTTGTCGATCCTTGCATGCTCATGGAAGAGTGCATCAAATACTACGCCAACATTCTCACACCCTTCAGCGCACTGGTCAAACGCAAGATCGCGGAGTTCGCCGGACTTGGTCTTCCACTCAAAATTATCTGCCCAAGTCATGGCACCATCTGGCGTGACAATCCCATGCAGATCGTAACCAAGTATTTGGAGTGGGCCGAGGATTACCAGGAACATCAAGCCGTTATCGTCTACGACACCATGTGGAACGGGACGCGGCGCATGGCGGAAGCCATTGCCGCAGGCGTGCACGAAGCCGATCCGACCCTGGTGGTGAAACTTTTCAATGCCGCCAAGGCCGATAAAAACGATATCGTGACGGAGGTGTTCCGTTCCAAAGCCTTGCTCGTTGGCTCCCCAACCATCAACCGGGGGTATCTGTCGTCCCTGGGCGGTTTCCTGGAGATGGTGCGCGGCCTGGGCTTCAAGAAGAAGAAAGCGGCGGCTTTCGGGGCCTACGGCTGGAGCGGAGAGTCCGTCAAACTACTTACGGCGCAACTGAAGGAATGCGGATTCGAAGTTGTCTCCGACGGCATTCGTGCCATTTGGAATCCGGATGACGACGCGCTCGGGCAGTGCCGGGCCTTTGGCCGCATATTCGGCCAGGGCATCACGGGCTGACGGCAATCTCCTGTCGCGGCTGTGAGCAAGCTCATGGGCCATGCCTGCGTCAAAATGACTGTCGACCAGTACTACCACCTGCTTGGTGATGAGAAGCGGCGGACCATTGCGAAGTTGCCGAGCTTGAGTCGGCCGGAGGAAGTGAAGGCGTCCTCGATTGTTTAACACGAGCGACTATACCGCTTAGGATGCTGGCAAGCAACCGCAGAAGAGGTAGACTTAATGGCCTACCTCCTTATTTACAGGGATTCTGGGAGCAAATAGAATGTCAGACTGTGAAGTCTTCTATTTGGAAGAGCAGCGCCCCCCCGGTACGGGGAACGGATTAATCTTCTCAAACTTAACAGGAGCTTTATCTGTCCTCCTCTCAAGAATTTCCAGACGTCTAAGTAGCTCTGCATAGAATTTTGGCATTCGAGCTTCTATTTGTTCTAGCAAAAAATCAACTGCAGCGGCCTTTTCTTTACCAAACTCCTTGGCATTTTTCAAGTCGTCTTCAAGTTTTACCTTTTCGTTTTCCAATAATAGTATGTCTTGGTTAAAATCCAGCTCATCTTCATCCTGATCCCCAGCGAGTTCCAGCTTTTTTTCAAGTTGTTTAATAACAGACTTGAATTTTTTGCTTTCAGCTTTAAGACTTCTCAACGTTACGGATTGCGACTCGACCTCTTCCTTTAATTCATCACGCTCGTCAATCAAGTGCTCAAGTTTCTTCCATCGCATCTCAACTGTTATCAGTTTGCCGGTACACCCTGCCTTTTGGCATTCCTTTTGTCGGTAGACCAAGGCAGGTGCGCCAGCTTGCTTACTCTTTTCAAATGCCTCTCTGGCCTTTTTGACGTTAGTCTCCTTGGTCTGCTTTATGGTCCTGACAACGGTCCAACTATGCTTACATTTTTCTTTAGATTTAGACATGTTAACCTCATTTTTTGCTATATTTAGCACTTAGAGGCTATATTTACTTACTAAAGGGTCGACATGTCAATCCTTAAGGTAAATATTTTCCCAGTCAACGCCTGCCAGAGGGAGGGGGTGATGCCGCGGCCGTGAGCAACTCTATGGGTTACGCCAGGGGGGGCGTTGACCATAACTATCACATCCTCGGCGGCGAGAAGCGGCGGACCATTGCGAAGTTGCCGAGCTTGAGCCGGCCGGAGGACGCCCCGCACCCTCAAGCGGCTCCCTCTGAACCTCAACCCCCGGCCTCTGCCCCGGCATAGCCGGGATCGAGCAATATGGCGGCCCTGGCCCGTGACAACGCCCCAGCCCAACACCAACCGCTACGAAGGAGACTGTTTGGATTTTTCAAACATCAACGGCGACGGTTTCAAACACCGACCTACCGGCAGTCCGGTAAAAGAAAGTAGCAGTCGCTAGCAAGAATTACTCAACGGTCGCTAGCTATACATTGATAAATATTATTTTTTGTAATATACCCAGGTCGAAGGAGAGACGACAATATGGAAATGACCAGTCTACGTGAACTTCATCAGGACATGATCAAGAAGGGAGTAGATATGCAGCAGTTCCGAATAAGGACTGGCGCTGCTGAGTTCGATTGTCTTTTTTCTACTCGAGAAACTCCATTCGTGCTGTCAATGACATCTCGAGGAGCTAATCCAAAGTTTTTTAAATTTGATGTACGGCGAGGCTATCGGATAGGCACCTATCTTGGAGACAATTTCGGAAAGCTACGAAGTGTACTTTTCGTTGATGGGAGTAGCGGGCATCGTCTTGATCCAAAAAAATTTTTCTATGAATTAAATATACTGATACCGAAGGTGGCTCATGTTAATTCCGTTCCTTCTCCTGAAGAAATTTTTCGACTTAGGCACGATATTATAGAGCAAGAAAGACCATATTTTGATCGATGGGAACAACGCGGCAGAGGTCCATCCTCAGAAAATAAACAAAAAACATTACTAATACTCGGCACTGAAGCTCACGATTTCAGTATTAGTATTAATAAATCCAGCATTTGGAGTTCAACTCCCACTGGACGGCCATGGAAATAACAAATCTAATCAGAAAATTGCTTAACATATAAGCAATTTACAGACAACGCTAGACTTACAGCACTACCACATGGGCAGCGACAAGAAGTGGGACCATCGCGAAGCTCCCGAATTTGACGAAATCGGATGGGGTGAAGGTTCGGTCGAATACGTAGGACTCCACCAAAAAAATGAGGCCGGGCAGAGCTCGGCCTCATTGGCAAAGAATACCCGACTTCTTCACCTACATCTACTACTTCGCCGTTTTCTTAATGGTCTCAACGACGGTCGTATTCGGACGGCGCTCAGCCTCTTTAACTGGAATAAACTGTCCAGACTTGGCGTCACGCCCGACCTTAATGGTCACCGTTTTCTTGGCCATTTTTGTCCCCTTGGCAGTCGATATTTTTATATTGCGACATACCTGTCCGACATGGTAGCGGTGACAACCCCTTGAACGCTACCGGATCATGCCGAAGGGCTTCCGCCCGCAACCCCGACTGGTCTACTGAAGGTCGCGTTTAAAAGCCGCTCACGCCAATGGGCGGCTTTGTTTCATTCTTCCACTAATTTACGCAATAAGCATTGAGCTAATCCCGAGGAGTAAAGGTCACGACCTTCCCCTTCTTAACAGATTCATGTATCCTTAGCGATTTGATAGTTTCTTCAGGAACTTTTTGCGAACGTAATATATCTTCTAGCTCATACGGAAGAATATGGACAGCGTGAGCAATATCCTCCAAGCTCAATCTATCTTTGACAAGTTCAACAGCTTGTCGAAGCAAAGACGGCTCACCAAGCGCGAATTCTCCAGGCTCATTCAGGCGATACCCTTTTTTCGACAAGTCCACCATTCCCCATCGGTAGTTTGAATCGCTGATTGCATTCAAATCTCTCGAACGTCTTAAGGCCGCTTGAATGGAAACATGCCATTTACGCTTTATCTCCAAGAACATTCCAAGATGCCACTTTCCAGGAGAATCAAGCAGATAACTCTCGGCTGGCATAAGAAATGAGCTCGCAAATGCATGTGCTTGCGGTTCTTTTTCTGTTTCAACAAAAGATTCATCGTGCAAAAAAAGATGACCAAGTTCATGAGCCAGATCAAATTGTATACGACTAGCACTAACAACATTATTGTAAGCGAGCATAATACATGGCCTACTTCCAAACCATGTCGCACAAGCCTCTAATTCTTTGTATTCTTGATTGAGAAGTACTACAAAAATTCCATTCTGTTCGAAAAGGCCGAAAAGATCATGAATCGGACGATTTTGCAATCCCCACTCAAAACGAACACGGCTTGCAGCATCCGGAATCAGCATCCCATCTTCAAAGGAAGCTTGGACCGGGGTAACATTTTCGGAAGGAAATTCCACTCCATACTCTTCGAAAAAACGGAAGATATCAATTACTCGCTCCGCGTAGCGCCGACTTCGAGACTTCATCATCTGCGTAACTGATGCACGCGCGCGAAAATGAAATTCTTCTATCGTTGGTGTTGGTGTATTTTTTTCAACAGAAAAAAAAGAAAGTGGGACCTCAAGAGATTTTGCAATGCTAACAAGCGTGCTAATGTCAGGCTTAAGCCCTGACTCAAATTGCGTGATGGCAGCAGGAGACTTATCAATCATCCTCGCAAGCGCTGTTTTCGTCAAACCTCTTAATTCACGCGCATAAGTTATTCTCTCTGACCTCAAAAAAGCCAGATGGTACGCGCTTGTTCTATTATCATTTTTCATGGCAACTTCCAAAGCATCAAAACGAAATATTACGACACAACTGCCATGAGAACTACCTAGACCAGGGAATTGTCTTCAACCATCTAAGCTGAAAAAACAATTTATTTCATGCGCAACTTAACAACTGGCGGCGCGACTTCCTCAATGACGTGTTCAGCGATCTTGCTTTTCTCAATAATATCTTTACCTCTACTATAAAGCACTTCCAACACATTCGCACGATACTTCGTTTTGTACCTCAATGGAACAAGATGGCCTAAGAACATCTCGATCAACCCGTTTTCCTCGTGATATGTCACTCCAATAAACAAACCTGAAGGCTGCCGCTGAAACATGCCAAGTTGCCATTCTTTTGATCGGACATCTTTCTTCAGCTTTGTTCCACCTTTAGGAACATCGTCCGAACCGCATCGATGAACAGGAAATGAATAGTGCACACCATTTTCAGAGTCAATGCACATTCTAAACTGCTTACCCTTCTTAGTCGCTCGAAGTTCTGGAAACTTAATGCCCGAAAAATCAGCTTCGAGCCGTGATGTTAAATTATCCGACAAATAAGTACCTATAGTTTGAGCACGGGTATGGTCTGGATCAAGATAGGTCATTCGCAAAGTCTTATCACTAGCTGTCTTGCCAATACTTACAAGGCATTTCTTAAGAGCATCAGTGACGTCCCCTGGAATGGTAGGAGACTCACCAAAAGGGACCAAACAAGGGCGTTCCATTTTCAGCACAGCTCCCTCCGTCATTTTTTACCAAACTAGAAGGTGCATAGACGAAAGTCAAGTAGAATTGATTTTTTCTAGTAAAAATTAAGTAAACATCCGTATCTCATTGATACTAAAAGATATTTTACGCCAGCAAGAGCTTAAATTTCTGTCCACATCACTTCCATGGGTGGAGGCTCATTTAATTCAAGGACCTGCTTGGGACACCCCCCCATCTCACCTTTTCGCAAGAACCGACTGGGGCTCCAGTACCAATGTAGTCACTGGCTGCGTCGAATATTGTAGACCCCACGCCCTTCGGCCACATGCTCGTCCGGGCTTCCATCGGACCACAGCACCACCTGGGCGTTGCCGACCCGGTTGCCGAGCAGGCGCACGGTAGCCTCGGCATAGAGGTCATGGGCCGTCGCCGGCCGTAAATAATCTACCCGCAGGTCGATGGTGGCAATACGATCATCAAGGCGGCAGCGAGTCCAGACGGCAAACCCGGCGCAGACGTCGGCCAGGGTGGAAATGACGCCGCCGTGGATGGCGGGCCGCCTTGCGTCGCCGATGAGATCCTCGCGAAAAGGAATAAAGAGCCGGACGCGGCCTTCCTCGATTGAAGCAACGCGAATGCCGAGCATTTTCTGAAACGGCAGGCCATTCTCGATCAGATCAGCAAGCACCTTGAAGTCCATGTTATCCTCGCAAACGCGAATGCGCTGAATTTCCTGGGGTATTCTCCGACCCCCTGTTTTTGGGGACAAGGGGTCGGGCAGGTTACCCATCCCCCCGAAACCCTTGGCCAAAAGGTTATCCAGGCAGGTTATCCAACAGAAAAAGGGGTCAGATCTTTCGATCTAACCCCTTGAAATCACTGGTCGGGATGAGAGGATTTGAACCTCCGACCCCCTGAACCCCATTCAGGTGCGCTCCCAGACTGCGCTACATCCCGACGCGAGGAGCGGAAACTAAAACCCAACCCGGCTTTTGTCAACAACAAAAATCCCACCACCCAACATTTCCTGGAAATTCCGCCGCGCGTTGCCACACATCACCCGCCCTGCTAGACTGCGCCAAGCCCCGAAAGGACCATCCCATGCACGACAAACCCATTCTCGTCACCGGCGCCACGGGCTATGTCGGCGGCCGGCTCGTCCCGAAACTCCTCGACGCCGGCTATCGCGTGCGCGCCCTCGGCCGCTCCCTCGACAAGCTCGCCTGCCGCCCCTACGCCGGCCACCCCGCCCTGGAACTGGCCCAGGCCGACATGCGCGATCTTCCCGCCGTGCGGAAAGCCGCCCAGGGCTGCGAGGCCGCCTATTACCTCGTGCACTCCATGCACCCGGCCAACCGCGACTTCGCCGCCGCCGACCGCGAGGCCGCCATGGTCATGGCCCGGGCCGCAGACGATGCCGGGCTCTCCCGCATCATCTATCTCGGCGGACTCGGCAACGACGCCGACAACCTGAGCCACCACCTCAAGTCCCGGCACGAGGTGGCCAAAATCCTCGGCTATGGCCGCGTTCCCCTCACCCACCTGCGCGCCGCCATGATCCTCGGAGCCGGCAGCGCCTCTTTCGAAATCATGCGCTACCTCGTGGACCGCCTGCCGGCCATGATCGCCCCGCGCTGGGTGCGAAACCGCTGCCAGCCCATCGCCATCTCCGACGTGCTCGGCTACCTCGTCGACTGCCTGGCCGAACCCCGCACCATCGGACAGACATTCGACATCGGCGGACCGGACGTGGTCACCTACGCCGAAATTTTCCAGCTCTACGCCAGGGCCGCCGGCCTGCCCCGCCGCTGCATCATCCCGGCGCCGGTGCTCACCCCGCGCTTTTCCACCTACTGGCTCCAGCTCATAACGCCCCTGCCGCGCGCCCTTATCGTCCCCCTGGTCGAAGGCCTGCGAAACGAGGTCATCTGCTGCGACACGCGCATTCTCGACCTGCTGCCCAGGAAACGCCTGTCCTGCCACGAGGCCATCCGCCGCGCCCTGGGCAGAATCCGGCAAAACGCCGTGGAATCCACCTGCTCCGACGCCGGACATGCCGCCCCGCCGGAATGGCTGGCCTGCGGCGATGCGCCCTATGCCGGCGGCCCCATCTACCAGTGCGGCTATCGGGCGGTCATCGCCGCGCCCATGGCCGATGTCTGGAGGGCCGTGGCCCGCATCGGCGGCGACGCCGGCTGGTACTGGGGAAACGCCCTGTGGCGGGCCAGAGGGTTTCTGGACCAGCTCATCGGCGGCGTGGGCCTGCGGCGGGTGACCATCCGCCGGCAGACGCTTCGCGTCGGCGATCCGCTGGATTTCTGGCGCGTGGTGGCGGTGGAGGAGGGTCGCCGGCTGCTGCTGCTGGCCGAGATGCGCACCCCGGGCGAGGCCCTGCTGGAATTCCGGCTGGCCCCGGCCGGAAACGGCGCCACCGAGATCGTGGTCCACTCCAAATTCCTGCCCAAGGGCCTCGGCGGACTGGCCTACTGGTATGCCCTGCTCGTGCCGCACAATCTGGTTTTTGCCGGATTGTTGCGCGGCGTGGCCAAGATCGTCGGGGCGCGGCTCGTGTCCGAGCCCCGGCGCTTCACGCCGCATCTGCCCGGGGCCTGCCGGCTGCCCGCGCCCCCGGCCGCCTGACCATGGCGACATGTTCCATCCGACCGGCCGGGCCGGCGGATGCCCCGGCCATGGCCCGGGTCTTTGCCGGGGCCATCGAAGCCAAGGCCCGCGACAGTTACGGCCCCCGGGAACGAGCCGCCTGGACGGCCCGGGGCACGGCCGCGCGCTTTGCCGCCATGGTTGCCGATCCCGACCACCGCCTGCTCGTGGCCGGGACAGAAGCGGCCATTGTCGGCATGGCCGGGCTGCGCCACGGCGAAGTGAGCCTGCTCTACGCCGCCCCGGACGCGCCGCCCGGCACGGGGACGCGCCTGCTCGCCGCCATCGAGGCCCTGGCCCGGGAAACCGGCTGCCAGGGATTGTCGCTTGCCGCCTCACGCAACGCGTTGTCGTTTTACCTGCGCCACGGCTACGAGATCCTCTCGCTGGCCAGCCGGCCCCTGCCCGGCGGAGTGTCGCTGCCGGTATGCCTCATGGCCAAAATCCTGCCGGAAGCACCCGGCCCGCGCCCCATGGCTGATGGAACAGTCCGCCACGGGACGGACCAGGGTCCATGAATCGGGGACCGGTGCTCCACCCGCCCCTGTGTGGCCGACGCCAGCGAAAACAGCTATTTTCCAGTGGAATCATTAGACTTATCAGGGCACACGAAACCATTCCCGACGGCCTGGAACGAAATATGCTTTCTTTCCGCCATCGTCATACGGCTCCGGGAGAACGGCGGCCTGCAAGCCTGCGTCAAAAAACCGTACGACCGGTTTGCGATCCCGCCGCTTCTCCACCAGGACCTGCAAGGGCCGTTTCCTTACCCCGAAGGAAACGGCCCTTCTTTCTTCCCGGCCTGCCCAATGGCAGGCTGCAAATGCCCGGCGGCCTGCCAATCGTCCAAAAGATGCCTCCGGCGGCCGGGAGGGGATCATCCCCTCCCGGACCCTCCCGGACGGAAAGGCAGGGCAAGGGCCGCTCTGGCGCCCATCCTGCCCGTCTTCACCAAACTTCCGCGTCCATTCGTCGTCACTTTCCGCCCCGTTACCCCCGCCCATACAGGGGGTCCGGGGGGGGATGATCCCCCCCGGCCGCCAAGGCATTCTTTCGCTTCGCTTCGTTTCGTTCCCCTTCGCGTCAAGCACAATGGGGAACAGGCCCGTCCGCTCAGACGACGGGCCTGAAATCCGGCGTGCGCTCCACCGGGACCATGCCGGCAGCGATGATGGCGTGGCGCAGGTCGGCCAGGGTCAGGCCCTTGGGGCTGTCCGCCCCGGCCGCATGGCCGATGCGCTCCTCGATGATGGTGCCGTCGAAATCGTCGGCCCCGGCCCAAAGGGCCATCTGGGCCGCCTTGATGCCGAGCATGGCCCAGTAGGCCTTGAGATGGGGGATGTTGTCGAGAAAAAGCCGGGACAGGGCCATGACGCGCAGCACCGTCAGGCCGTCGGGCCCCTTGGCCCCGAGCTTGTTGTTGGCCGGCTGGTAGGCCAGGGGAATAAAGCAGGCAAAGCCGCCGGTCAGGTCCTGCAGATCGCGCAGGGCCGAAAGGTGGGCCACCCGGTCCGACCAGCTTTCGATATGCCCGAACAGCATGGTGGCGTTGGTGGGCAGCCCCATGCCGTGGGCCGTGGCATGGATCTGCAGCCAGCGTTCGCCGGTAATCTTTTCCGGGCACAGCTTTTCCCGCAGGGCCGGGGAAAAAACCTCGGCCCCGCCGCCCGGCAGCATCATCAGCCCGGCGTCCTTGAGCGCGGCCAGGATCTCGAATTCCGACACGCCGCGCGTGTCGGCCAGATGGGCCACCTCGACGGCCGTGAAGGCCTTGATGCCGGCTCCCGGGCATTGCCTCGCAATGCCCCGCAGCATGTCCAGATAGTACTCCAGCGGCAGTTCGGGATTGAGCCCGCCGACGACATGGATCTCCCGGATGGGGGCGTCGCCGCGCCGGGCCAGATCGGCCACGATCTCGTCCACGGTCCAGGTGCGGGCCCCGGGCGCGCCCCGGGTTTTGCTAAAGGCGCAAAACCTGCATGCGTTAACGCACACGTTCGTAAAATTGACGTGGACGTTGTGAACGTAATAGGCGTTTTTCCCGTGGCGGGCCAAACGGGCTTCCATGGCGGCGGCGCACAGATCGTGCAAGGGCGCGTCGAGGGCCAGAATGAGCCCCTCGTCCGGCGTGATGCGGCGGCCGCCTCGGGCCTTGTCCAGGATGGCGGCGGCTTGACCGCCTGAAGTCTGTGTCATTGCGTTCATGGCCTTGGCGCGGTAGTTGATTTCGGGCTGGCAAGCCCTGTACCCCTTTTCCGCGTCGTCCGCCAGGGCGACGCGCCAGCGGAGTCCGGTCATGTCCAGAGTATCATGGTCCCCCCTTTTGGCAGCCCTGCTGCTGTGCTGTCTCGCCGTTCCGGCGGCGTTCGCCCAGACCGACGACACCCAGGCCCTGCTCCGTTTTTTCCAGAGCAAGACCAGAGCCATGCCCGCGCCGGCCATTGATTTCACCCTCACCGGCGGCTACGCCGTCATCCAGACCGGCAAGCCCGAGAGTTCCGGCCGCTACGCCATGAACGCCTTCAACGTCACCCGGGTGGCCCCGGAAATCTACCGGCTCGACGTCAGCCTGGAAAAGCCCCTGGCCCGCGAGGTCCCCACCTACGAGCAGCCCTATTTCTTCACGGACAAGCGCACCTACTATTTCTGGTACCAAAACGGCGAGCAGCTCATCTTCAAGGTGGGCGGCAAGCGCGTGCCGGTTGCCCTGGGGCGCAAGGAGGTCCTGCGCGTGGACATCCAGTCCCCGGACACCTACACCGTCAACCGGGAAACCATGCTGCGCAACATTTCCTTCACCGACGGCCCGGCCACCATCCACCTCCAGCTCAAGTTCAACTGAGTTCTCCAATATGCAAAACAGCACCGTCAAGACCGCCGCCCGCCTGCTGGAGGCCATCCGCGACGCGGCCGGCATCCGGGTGTTCGTGGAGACCGGCACGGCAAACGGCGACGTCGCCTACATGGCCGGCGATATTTTCGACACCGTCATCACCATGGAGTCGGATACGGCCGCCTATGAGGCGGCCCACGAACGCCTGTCCGGCCGCAAGGGCATCCTGCCCCTGACCGGGGACAGCCGGGAGCTTTTGCCGCAGCTTCTGCCCCGGCTGGTCAAGCCGGCCGTCTTCTGGCTGGCCGCCCGGCCCGTGGACGGCCGGTCGCCCCTGGCCGCCGAGCTGGCCGCCCTGGCTCCGGAGCCGATGCAGCACATCGTCATCGTCCCCGAAACCGCCGGGCCGGTCCCGGCCGAGATCGCCCGGGCCCTGGCCGCGCCCTTTCCCCGCGACGTGGCCGTGCACGACGGCCTCGTCCTGGCCATTCCCCGGACCATGGCCCCGCTTTGGGACGCGCTGTTTCCGGACGCGCGGCCGGCCTTCGCAGCCCCGGCCTGACCGCCGGAAAAAGCCCCAGCCAATTGCGCCCGGGGGCATCCCGGCGTAAACGGGTTGGCGCAAAATTGTTTTTTGGAGGCCATCATGACTCGCGCCCTGGTCATCGCCTGCGCCCTGTGCCTGACGCTTACCGGCACGCTGTACGCCTTTTCCAGAGGGGCGTCGGACGCGGCCCACGCCGCCTTTGCCGATGCGGCCCAAAACGCCACCTCCTGCGAATGCGCCTCCTGCGGCTGCCTGGGGCTCAAATGCTCCTGCCTCGAGTGCGGCGGCAAATAGCGCCCGGCCGCACCCCGTTGCCGTATGGGCGGATTTCTTGCCTTTCTGCTGTCCCGGGCCACGGGAATAAGCGCCTTTGCCGTTCTTGAGGCCGGTTATCTGGTGTTCTCGCTGGCCGGGCTGGCCGTGGTCTTCGGGTCCTGCCGCCGCGAACTGTCCGGCAATCCCCACCGCCGCCGCTACCTGCTCGTGTTCCTGGCCGGCCTGCCCCTGGGGCTGGCCGGGGCCCGGTCCATCCCCATCCTCCAGGACGCCGTGCTGGCCGGCCGGCTGACCTTCGGCATCATCGCCTCGGGCGGTCTGGTCTTTTACGGCGGCGCACTGGCCGGGCTCCTGGCCATGGGCCTGGGCTGCCGGGTCCTCGGCCTGTCCCCCTGGCCGCTGCTCGACGCCGTGTGCCGGGTCGCCCCGCTTGGCCATGCCTTTGGCCGGCTGGGGTGTTTTTTTGGCGGCTGCTGTTTCGGCGCGCCGACGGACACGCCTCTGGGCGTGCGCTTCCCGGCCGGATCGCCGGCCTTTTTGCAACAGCGCGCCCACGGCCTGCTCCCGCCCGAGGCCGTGGCCTCGCTGCCGGTGCACCCGTCCCAGCTCTACGAAGCCGTGGGCAATGTGGCCCTGTTTGCCGTTCTGGCCGCCGTGTCCCGGCGTCGGGGCGGCCTGCCGCCCGGACGCCTGACCACGCTTTACCTGCTGGGCTATGCCATCCTGCGATTTTCCCTGGAATTTTGGCGGGGCGACCTGATCCGGGGCGTTTATTTCGGCCTGTCCGCCTCGCAATACGTGGCCCTGGCCGTGGCCGGCGGCGCATGCCTTGTCTTGTGGCGGGCCGGGCGGGCCGCCCGCTGATGCGCCATACAGCGTTGCGCCTGCAGCGTCGCCCGTTTTGCATGGGAGAAATCGAACATGGCCGCCCCCTATGCAAAACCGGACAAAGCCTGTAAACGCTTCCCATGCCCTATGACGCCCCACGGCAGTTCCATGCCTTGGCCGGATTGACGACGGCCCTGGCCGTCCTGCTTTTCTGCGCCCAGGCTCTGGCTGCCCCGCTCAAAAAAGCGGTCCTCATTCCCCAGTGGGAGCCGCAGGCCCAGTTTGCCGGCTACTACGTGGCCCTGGCCAAGGGCTTTTACGCGGCCGAAGGCGTGGACATGCGCATCCTGCGGGGCGGCCCGGGCTCGCCGCCCTCCGTAGAGTTGCGCCAGGGCCGGGCCCAATTCGGCACCTTCTTCCTGCCGACGGCCATCCGGGAGCGGGCAAACGGCCTGCCCCTGGTCAATCTGGCCCAGTTCGTGCCCCATTCCAACCAGCTGCTCATCGCCCGCAAGGCCGACGGCATCGCCAGCCCGGCCGATCTCGACGGCCGGCGGGTCAGCTTCTGGGGGCCGGAGTTCCGTCTGGCCCCCGAAGCGCTGCTGGCCCGCCACGGGGCCCGGGTGGCCGAGATTCCCCAGGGCTACACCGTGGACCTGTTCCTTCGCGGCGGCGTGGCCGCCTGCTCGGCCATGCGCTACAACGAATACCATGCCATCATAAACGCCGGCCTCGATCCCGACGAACTGACCGTGTTCGCCATGGCCGAGCACGGCCTGGACCTGCCCGAGGACGGCCTGTACGCGCTGGAAGACCTCTGGCGCAGCGATCCGGACCTGTGCCGGGCCGTGGCCCGGGCCTCCGTCCAGGGCTGGCGCTATGCCTTCGACCATCCGGACGAGGCCCTGTCCATCGTCATGAGCCATGTCTCCGCCGCCCACCTGCCCACCAACCGCATGCACCAGCAATGGATGCTCGCCCAGTTGCGCCAGGCCATGACCGCCGGCGGCCCCCTGGCCGCCCCCCTGGACAGGGCCGGCTACGAGGCCGCCGCCGCGGCCCTGGCCCAGGCCGGCCTGATCGCCGCCACGCCCGACTTCGAGGCCTTTCATGGCGACCGGCGCTGACGTCCGGCCCAGGCGCGGCCTGGCCTTCAAGCTGGCCGTGTGCATCCTTACCGGGGCCACGGCCATCTTCGCCGCGACGTTTGCCTATTATTACCACTCCTCCAAGGAGATGCTGCTGCGCAGCGTGCGCGAGAACGCCCGCAACCTGCTGCGCGGGTCCGTGGCCCGCCTGGAGATCCACCTCTCCGGCGTGGAGCGCATCCCCCGCTATCTGGCCGGGGAACTGGGGCGGCGCACCCCGGACCCGGCGGAGCTGGAACGCTCCCTGGCCGAGTTCCTGGCCGCCAGCCCCGACGTCTACGGCACGGCGGCGGCCTACGCGCCCGGGGCGTTTTCGCCCGAACGGCAACGCTTCGCCCCCTATTTCTGCCGCAAGGACAATCAGGCGGCCCGGGTGCCCCTGGGCTACGAGGACCGCTACGAGCTGGAAAACTGGTATCTCGTGCCCAAGGAACTGGGCCGGCCGGTCTGGAGCGAACCGTATTTCGACGAAGCCGGCGGCGACATCGTCATGACCACCTACAGCGTGCCGTTTTTCCGCACCGAAGGCTCGCGCCGCGTCTTTCTCGGCGTGGTCACGGCCGACGTCTCCCTGGACTGGCTGCGCCGGCAGGTGGCCAGGGTGGCCATGTTCCACTCGGGCTACGCCTTCCTGGTCAGCGGCAACGGCGTCTACGTCTCCCATCCCGACAACCGGCTGATCATGCGCGAAAGCGTCTTCAGTCTGGCCGAACAGGCCGGGAGTCCCGAACTGCGGGCCATCGGCCGGCGCATGGTCCGGGGCGAGGAGGGATTCGCCCGGCTGCCCGATTTCGTGCTCGGCAAACCGGCCTGGCTGGCCTTCGCCCCCATGGCCGTCGCCGGCTGGTCCATGGGCGTCATCGTGCCCGAGGACGAACTGTTTGCCGACCTCGCCCGCCTGGGCCGGGAAGTCGGCCTGCTCGGAGCCGGCGGCTTTCTCGTGCTGCTGGCCGTCATCACGGCCATCGCCGCCTCCATCACCCGCCCCCTGTCGCGGCTGGCCGCCACGGCCGCCAAGATCGCCCGGGGCGACCTCGACACCCCGGTGCCGGTGGCCGGGGCCGGCGACGAGGTGGGGCTGCTGTCCCGGTCCCTTGAGCGGATGCGGCTGGCGCTCAAGGACTATATCGCCGACCTCACGGCCACGACCAAGGCCAAGGAACGCCTGGAATCGGAACTCAAAATCGCCCGCAACATCCAGATGAGCTTTCTGCCCAAGCGTTTTCCGCCCTTTCCGGAAATCACGGCCTTCGAGTTGCACGCCGATCTGACCCCGGCCCGGGAAGTGGGCGGCGACCTGTACGATTTCTTCCTCGTCGGTCCGGACAGGCTGCTGTTCCTGGTCGGCGACGTGTCGGGCAAGGGCGTGCCGGCAGCGCTCTTCATGGCCGTGGCCAAGACCCTGGTCAAAGGCATCGCCGAGCAGGAATCCGACCCGGCCGAAATCCTGGCCAAGGTCAACCGCGAATTGTGCGTGGACAACGAGTCCCTGCTCTTTGTCACCATGTTCCTGGCCATCCTGGATTTCTCCACCGGCGAGCTGGCCTTTTCCAACGCCGGCCACAATCCGCCGGCCCGCATCGCCCCGGACGGGACGGTCTCCTGGCTGGCCCTGCCGCGCGGCGTGTTCCTCGGCATCATGGAGGACGCGGTCTATCGGACCCAGCGCGTGCCGCTGGCTCCCGGCGAGAAACTCCTGGCCTTTACCGACGGCGTCACCGAGGCCATGAACCCGGACGACGAACTGTTCGGCGCCAAACGCCTGCGCGACGTCCTGGCCAAAGGGGCCGCCTTCCCGCCCGAGTTGCTGGATGCGGCCATCATGGAAGCAGTACGCGCCTTCGCCGGCGATGCCGAACAGGCCGACGACATCACCGTACTGACCATACTGTACCGAGGCACACAGAAGCCCTGAACAATCCGTCTGCGCGACGCCGCCGCAGCACTCGCACATATGGCGTTGCGCCGCACATTTCCCATGTTGTGAAATTGTGTTGCAATCATACGCCGTCCATTTTATACGCAGCGGAAGTCATCACCAGGAGATGAAAATGGAAGACTATTTGAAAGCCGCCTTGGAAATCGTCAAGGCCCAGGCCTCGGTCAGGACCATGACCGATGAAGAGATCACCTCGATGCTCAGAAACGTGGCCGCCGGCATCCAGGCCGCCGCCGAAGCGGACTTGGCGCCAGCGGAGCCCGCCACGCCGGTCATGGACCCCGCCAAGGCCGTCAAGGAAAGCAGCGTGATCTGTCTTGAATGCGGCAAGGCGTTCAAGGTGCTCACCAAAAAGCACCTGTCCGCCCACGGCCTGACGCCCGAGGAATACCGGGCCAAGTACGGCTACAAGAAGGGCGCGCCCCTGGCGGCCAAGTCCCTGCAACGGGAACGCCGCAAGAAGATGAAGGACATGCGTTTGTGGGAGCGTCGGCGCAAGGTCGCCGAGTAACTCCCGCAAACCCGATCAGCACGGGCACACCCCGATTCCGCACGCGACGCCGCCCCGGGGGGACGGCCCGGACGGCGCGAGCGACTCCACCCGACCAAGCCCCATGCTCCATCGCGGACAGCGTGACCAGCCCGTGCCGCTCCAACCGGCCTTCAGGCCGCCCCGGGGGCGGCCTGAAGGCCTATGCCGTTGCAACGGCGAAACCCCTGCCCGGACCCGTATCCGGACAACCGACGAGGTCCGACGTGCCGTGCCTGGAAGACGCCATCGCCGCTGTCCGCGCCAGCCTGGACTGGAGCGTCGAGGACATGCCCTCCGATGCCGAGACTGCCGAAGGCTGGTCCAACCCGGAAACCCGGACCCATGTCCTGGTCACGCCCAGACAACCGGCCAACCGCCTCGACGTGCTGACCGAACTCGTCCACGCCGCCCTGTGCGAATCCATGCCCAGGCTCTTTTCCAGCACCAAGGTCTGGGGCGTGTCCCTGCACGGCCACGCCGTGGCCCGCAAACACTACCTGCGCGCCGCCAGGAACTGGTTCGTCGACGCCCGCGTGCGCGCCCTGTGCCCCGAGGCCTTTGACGACGCCCTGCGACAGGCGCTTGCCGCAGCCGCCCCGCGGCTGGCCGCCGCGCGCCCCCCGGCCATCGACCGCTACACCCTGGGCCACGAGGAGCGTCAGCGTCTGGCCGACGGCAGGCATCTGGCCGCCGCCCGCCTCTGGCTTGGCCACAGCCACTTCCCGACGCCGGACGCCGTTGCCGAGGCCGTGGCCGCCGCCTATGCCGCCGTCCCCCCGGACGCCCCGGACATGCCCGGCTTCCTGGCCGTGGCCAACGGCCTGTGCGCCGCCATGGGCCGCCGCCCCTTCGCCCCCGAACCCCGCAAAGGCTACTGGATCGTGCGGGACCCGGCCGACGCCAACGCCTAGGGCCTGTTCCCAATTGTGGTTGAAGGGAACGACGCGAAAAGGACGCCTCCGGCGGCCGGGAGGGGATCATCCCCTCCCGGACCCTCCCGGACGGAAAGGCAGGGCAAGGGCCGGAGGCATGCACGGCTCCCGCGCCCATCCGCCGTCCCTTCCCACCGTTACCCCCCCCTTATCCAGGGGGTCCGGGGGCGTTCACGGAACAGCCAGACCGGATCTCTTCACGGTGTTCCCCCGCGCCCATCCGCCGTCCCTTCCCACCCTTTGCCCCCCTTATCCAGGGGGTCCGGGGGCGTTCACGGAACAGCCAGACCGGATCTCTTCACGGTGTTCTCCCGCGCCCATCCGCCGTCCCTTCCCACCCTTTGCCCCCCTTATCCAGGGGGTCCGGGGGGAATGATTCCCCCCGGCCGCCGGAGGCGATATTGCAGAATCGGTCAGGACGCCGGCCCCCTATAGCTCCGACGGAACGATGACCTTGACGGGGTCGGTGACAGGATCGGCTTCGGCAATCCTGGAGATATGCTCGAGGGAAACGTCGGAAAGCTCATAGCCCTTGGGCAGGATCTTTTGGCGCTGGTCGCCCCGGGTGACGAACATGTCCTCGGCCAGGAGCATCTTCGCCCGCAGGCCCTTCACCGCCATACGCACGATGACGTATCTGGCTTCCTCGCCCAGCACCTCGCCAAAGGCCACCACCACGTCCGGATCATACAGGGTTCCCGATCCCTGTTTGAGGGCCTTGTAGGCCTCGGGCTTGGACTGGCCGGCGTTGACCAGCCGGTCGAAATCCAGCAGCACGTGCAGGATGCGCGCCCCAAGCGGCAACTCCTTGCCGATGGGGGCGTCCTCGGGAAATCCCGTGCCGTCGAAGTTCTTTTCCTGATAGGCAATGGCCTTGGCCACCCCGCCCAGGCGCGGGATGTTGGCCACCAGCCGGGCCGCCACTTCGGCGTGCCGGCGGTAGACGGCGGCTTCCTCGGGCGAAAGCGGCTTGCCGCGCTCGACCCGGGAAACGACGCCGTCCGGCAGGATGATAAAGCCCATCTGGCACAGCATGACCGTGGCCTCGGTCTGCCAGGGCGAAGGATCGGCGCACAGCCGGGACAGGGGCCGCACATAGGGGCCGATGCGCGAAAGGCGGCCGTAGATTTCCGGCCGCAAAAGCGACAGCACTTCCGAAAGCAGTTTGAGCGTGCCGCGCAGCGTGCCTTCGAGCAGTTCCCGCTCGGCCATGACCAGCCGGTGCTGCTCCACGGCGGCGGTCAGGGCGGCGACGAGATGGCCGGTTTCGCAGGGTTTGGTCAAAAACCGGAAGATGTTGCCCTCGTTGACGGCGGCGATGGCCGCCTCCAGCTCGGCAAACCCGGTCAGCATGACGCGCACGGTGTCCGGGCGCAGTTCGCGCACCCTGGACAAAACGGCGATGCCGTCCATGCCCGGCATCCGCAGATCCGAAACCACCACGGCATAGGCCGGATTGCCCGTGACCTTGGCCAGCCCGGCCTCGGGGCCGACGGCCGTGTCCACCTCGAACGCACCGTGGAGGTTGCGCCGGAATCCGGCCAGAATGCGCTCGTCGTCGTCGATGAAAAGCACCCGCTTATTCACGGGCTCCTCCTTCAAGCAGGCTGCGGCAGGCTTCGCGCCAGGCCTCCACGCGGCCGGCCAGCCCAAGGGCCGAAAGCATCTCCATATGCAGCGGATGCGGCGCGTACGGCCTGTTTATCACCACGAGTTCATGTTCCAGGGCATTGGCGGCATGGACGAGCGTCACGGGCAACGGCTGGGCGTCCCCGGCCCGCTCGGGCTCGTGGTGCCGGGCGACGCCGAGCACCACCGCCTCGTCGAATCCCCACAGGCCAAGCAGGTACGCGCCGATCTCGGCGTGGGAAACGCCAAGGACGGCCATTTCCGCCTCCCACAGGGTGATGTTTTGGGACCGGGCCGTCGCCAGCACCGTGGCATATTCGTCCGGAGACATGGCCGCAAAAACGAGCTTGCCCATGTCGTGCACCAGACCGGCCATGAAGCAGACATCCCCGTCGCACTTGTCGCCGTCCTCCATGGCGGCCAGCAACTTGGCGCACCGGGCTGTGGACAGGCTGTGCTCCCACAGAAGGTTCAGGTCGAATCCGGAATGCCGGCTGGCGTCGAAACAGGAAAACAGGCTGTGGGAGAGCACCAGGGAGCGCACGGTTTCAAGCCCGAGCAGGGTGATGGCCTGTTCCGTGGAGGCGATCCGGCGCGGTATGCCGAAAAACGAGGAATTGACGAGCTTGAGGATGCCCGCGGTCAGGCCGACGTCCCGGGAGAGTATCCCGGCTATGGCCCGGACCGAGGCATTGGGCGAACGCAACTCGGCGGTCAGTTCGGTGAACACCGCCGGCAGCACGGGCAGGCTGTCGATGCGGGCCACGGTTTCCCGCAGGCGTTCGTCGGTAAAGATCCCGCCCAGACGCAGCACCCGGTCGATGGAGGTCTTGAGCACTTCCGGCGGGCAGGGCTTGGACAGGAACTGGTGGGCGGGCTTGATCGAGCGAAAGACGAAATCCCGGTCGGAATGCCCGGAAAGGATCATGCGCACCGTGCCGGGCCAGCGCTGGCGCACGATTTCCAGGAACTCCGGACCGTCCATGCCCGGCATCCGCACGTCGGAAACCACCATGTCCACAGGATGGTTTTCCAAAAACGCCAGGGCGGCCGGTCCGCCCTCGGCAAAGTGCATGTCCCAGTCCGCCCGCCTGTCCCACAACATGCGGCGCAGGCCGCCAAGCAACTGTGGTTCGTCGTCGACGAAAAGAATCCGGCGCTGCATCATGAAGCTCCCGACCGCCTCGTATTCCCCGGCCCCGGTCCGGCGGCGCGTAGTTTCCGGCGCATTTCGGGACATGGTAACGTATCCCCGAAAAAAGAAAAGAACCCCGGCGACGGAATGCGGCCACATGCCGACGCCACGCCGCCGGCAGGAATGCGCCCGGCCCCGGCATGCCCCGCGGCGGGAACGCGCCTTGCCAACAACCCGCCGCGCCATGTACGCGTCAGATATCCCCCGGCCTGCGCGGGGTTTTTCGCGGAGGCAACCTGTGGCAAACGACACCAAGACCCGTTTTGACGTCATCGTGGTCGGCGGCGGCCCGGCCGGCCTGTTCGCCGCGCATCACCTGTCCCTGCATTCGCGCCTGTCGGTGCTGCTCCTGGAAAAGGGCAAGGCCCCCGGCAAACGCCACTGCCCCATGCACGGCAAAAAAGACTGCCTCAAATGCTCGCCCTGCAACATCCTCTCCGGCATCGGCGGGGCCGGGCTCTTCTCCGACGGCAAGCTCAACTTCATCCCCAAGCTCGGCAAAACCGACCTGACCCAGTTCATGCCGCTTTCGGCCGCCACAGCCCTGATCGACGAAACCGAGGCCATTTTCACCCGCCTCGGCATGGACGGCCCGGTCTACCCCACCAACATGGACAAGGCCCGGCAGTTCCGCAAGGAAGCCCGCAAGCTCGGCATCGAACTGCTGCTCATCCGCCAGAAACACCTGGGCAGCGACCATCTGCCCGGCCACATCGCGGCCATGGCCAAGGGACTGGCCGAACGCGGCGTCGCCATCCACACCGGCGAGACCGTGCGCGACGTCATCGTGGAAAACGGCTGCGTGGCCGGCGTGGAAACCGCCAAGGCCCGCTACGAGGCCCCGGCCGTCATCCTGGCCCCGGGCCGGGTCGGCGCGGAATGGATGGGCCAGCTGGCCAGACGCCACGGCCTGCCCTACAGCCAGCGCGGCATCGAGGTCGGCGTGCGCGTCGAAGTGCACAGCGAAATCCTGGCCGACGTCACCGACGTCATCTACGATCCCACGTTTTTCGTGCGCACCCGCAAGTACGACGACCAGACGAGAACCTTTTGCACCAACCAGGGCGGCTACGTGGCCCTGGAAAACTACCAGGATTTCGTGTGCGTCAACGGCCACGCCTACATGGACGCCAAATCCGACAGCTCCAACTTCGCCTTTCTGTCCAAGGTGGTGCTGACCGATCCCGTCTCCGACAACCAGGCCTACGGCGAGGCCATCGGCCGGCTGGCCACCATGATCGGCGGCGGCAGCCCCATCCTCCAGCGCTTCGGCGACCTCAAACGCGGACGCCGCAGCACCTGGAGCCGCATCCGCCGGGGCTCCGTCGAACCCACCCTGACCTCGGTCACCTGCGGCGACATCGCCATGGCCCTGCCCGAACGCATCGTGGCCAACATCGTCGACGGCCTGGAACAGTTAAACGCCGTGGTGCCGGGCGTGGCCAACGACGAAACCCTGCTCTACGCCCCGGAAATCAAGTTCTTCGCCACCCAGATCGACACCAGCCCGGACCTCGAAACCGCCATTCGGGGCATGTACGTGGCCGGAGACGGCCCGGGCGTCGCCGGCAACATCGTCTCCGCCGCCGCCACCGGCCTGATCCCGGCCAAAGCCATCATCAGGGGATAGGGAAAGATAAAGAAACCGGGGCGCTGCCCCGGACCCCGCCGGGGGGGATAATCCCCCCCGGGCCCCCTTGACCGTGCGGGCGGCGTGCTCCAGCCTCCAGACCGCGTCAGGAATCCAACAGCCGACGTCCCACCCGCCCATGGCGCAACCGTCCGCCAAAGCCGACGCAGGGGTCCGGGGGGATCATCCCCCCGGCGGGGTGCGGGGCAGCGCCCCGCCAAGACCAGGGCAACGCCCTGCCCGCCGGGGCAAACCCGCTATTCTTCCAGAGGAAAGGTCACGTGAAAGGTCGTGCCGTGGCCGGGATCGGAAACGAAGCGGATGGTGCCGTTGTGCTTTTCCACGATGGACAGGGCTATGGAGAGCCCCTGGCCGCCGCCTTTGCCCACGTCTTTGGTGGAGAAGAAGGGATTGAATATCTTGTCCTGGATTTCCAGAGGGATGCCAGGACCGGAATCCGAGACGGTGACGGCCACGGATTGCCCTTCCCGCTGGCTGGCCACGCGGATGCAGCCTTTTGACGCAGGGCCCTGGCGCATGGCGTCGGCGGCGTTGAGCAGCAGGCACAGGAGCAATTGGTTGAAATCGCCCGGCACGCAGGGCAGCAGCGGCAGGTCGCCGGCCAGATCCAATTCCATGCAGACGCCGTCCTCCTGGGCGCTTTTGGCCACTTCGACGGTGGCCATGATGGCTTCGTTGACGTCGATGACGCGGCGGCCGACGCTTTCGCTTTGGGCGAAGCGCTTGATGGAGCGAACGAACGAGGCCACGCGTTCGGCCCCGTGGCGGCTTTCGGACAGGGCCAGCGGCAGTTCGGCCAGCACCGTTTCCAGGTCGTGGTCTTTGCGAAAGGCGGCGATGTCCTGCCGCGCCGCGGCAACAAGCCGGTCCTCGCCGGCCTGCCCCAGGGCGGACTCGTATTTCTCCAGCAATTCGAGGAGACGGGGCAGGTTGCTTATGGCGAAATCGAGGTTGCCGGCAACATATTGCAACGGCGTGTTGATCTCGTGGGCCACGCCGCCGGCGAGCTGGCCGATGGCTTCCAGGCGCTTGGCCGTGGCGAGCTGCATTTCCAGTTGCCGCAACCGGGTGATGTCGGTCATGACTTCAAAGGAGCCCTGAAAGTCGCCGTCCTGGCCGATGATCGGCGACGGCGAGGACATGACGTGGACGAGCCGGCCATCGATCCGACGCAGGGCCATTTCGTAAGGATCGGCCTCCCCCTGGCGGCGGCCGGCCAGAACTTTGGCAAAATGCTCCTGGTCTCCCTGGCGGATGAACTTTGCCGCCGGCTGGCCGATCACGTCGGCAAGGGGGCAGCCGAGCATTTCGCCCAGGGTGTCGTTGGCAAAATCAATGCGGCCGTCAGGCGAAATGATGGCCAGTCCCTGGTGCATGAGGCTTATCAGGGTGCGGTAGCGTTCCTCGCTCTGGGCCAGGGCGGCTTCGGCCTGCCGGCGGTCGGTCGTGTCGCGCACGAGGACCACCTTGCCGGCAAGGCTTCCGGTCACGTCGCGGATGCGTTCGACGACGGCGGTATAAAACCGGGCCTGTTCCCCGGTCCCGGCGGCGGCGTCCAGGGACACCCGCTGCGCCCCCGCGGCCCCTACATCGGCCAGAGGGCGTTCGAGCCAGGGCAGCAGCCCGGCCAGGGCCCGGCCCCGCACCTCGCGGCAGGCGCGCCCCGCATCGCCTTCGTCCGAGCCGTAGTACAGCTTGCCGGTCGGGCAGCAGTCGTGGCCGATCAGGGCCAGGGCGGCGGCGTTGCAGTTTTCCACCCTGTCCGTGGCGTCCAGGATGAAGAAGGCGTGGGGAATGGACTCCACCACGGCGAGATACTTGATCTTCTCATTGGTGAGCAGGAGATTTTCGCGCCCCAGGGATTCCAGGGTTTCCTGCCCGGGCGAGGCGGCCCAGGCCAGGACGAGGCCGAACTCGATGCGCTCGAAACAGTCGGCCATGAAGGCCAGGGCCGCCTCGCGATCCGGTCCCGGAGCAAGGCGTTCGACCAGCAGATCCAGGTAGGCCCGGCGATAATACTTAAAAAGCCCCCAGAACATGGGCAGGGTCACGCCGCGCTGGCGGTGCCGCCCGGATTCACGGACCGCGAAAGCGGCAATGGGGTCCCCGGCAACGTCCGGGCTGGCCGGATACTCGTGGAGCCGACCGTCATAGCCGGCCAGGGCCGACACGATGGCCTCGGTCAGCCCGGCAATGGAAACCCGCCAGGGTTCGACGAGGGTGGACGCATAGGCAGCGTAGCCCTGGGCCAGGGCATCGGCGAGCACGCGTTCCATAAGCCATGTCTCGCCCTGGGCCAGAAGCTCCGCCAGCCCCGCGAGACAGGCCGAAGCGCCCGCAATGGATCGGGAATCCATGCCCCCTCCTCGTGCCACGCCGGGAAAGCGGTTGTACCGACCTTTTCAATCTTTCCCCAAATAGCTCCACGCGTCAATTCCCCCAACCCCTGGAGAAAAAAACGGCGATGCTGCGAAATTTCAGCGAAAAAGGAGCTGGGCGACAAGCACGGCCAGGACCAGGGCGGGATAGCAGCTGGCCCGGTTGAACAGGGCGGCGGCCTCGGCGTCTTCCAGGCCGCGGGCCAGACGCAGGGCCGGCGGCAACAGCAGCGCCGCGCCAAGGAGCACGGCCGCCAGCCACAACGGCGCGGCGACCGCCAGGGGGGACAAGGCCAGAAGCGGCACGGAAACCAGCAGGCTGGCCACGAGGCTGGCCACAGCCAGCCGGCCGGCGGCGGGATAGCCCAGGACCACGGGCATGGTGCGCGCGCCGGTGGCGGCGTCGCGGGAGGCGTCGTGCCAGTCGGCGGGAATGTTCTGGCCGCCGATCTCCCAGGTGAAGATCCAGGCGAAAAGCCCGAGCAAAAACCACGGCGATGGCGACGGCTCCACGGCAAAGGCGGCGGCCAGCGGCCCCAGGGCCTTGACCACGCCATTGATGAGGGCGCGCAGATGGCTGACGGTCAAAAGCAGGCAGTAGGCCGCTTCCAGGATGCAGCCCAGGAGAAGCAGGACGGCGCAGACGGGGTTTAACGCGTAGGCCCCGGCCAGGGCCACGGCCAGCCACAGGACGAACCAGGCCACGGCCCCGGGCAGCGAGAGATAGCCGTGGGCCAGGGGATGGCGGATAAACGCCGCGTCGAGGTAGTTGGCGCGGACGTCCTGGCCGCTGCCTTCCATCTGGCGCTTGTCGGAGCGGTAATCCACGATGTCGTTTAAGGCATAGACGGCGGTGTAGCCGGCAAAGACCGTGACGCAGCCCAGGGCCGCCACCGAGGCCGACGGCAGGCCGCCGCGGCACAACAAGGCGGCGCAAAACGGCCCGGCCAGATCGAGCAGGCCGTGGGGCGTGCGCGAGAGGGCCAGATAGACCGTCAGGACGAACCGGCCCGGACGCCAAGCCGGGTGCGAGGAAACGGACGGAGCGGACTTCAAACGACTAGGCCTCGTCCCCGGGCACGGCCTTGCCGCCGAACACCCGGTACTGGTAGGCGTTGTAAAAAAGCACCACCGGCAGCAGGCCGCCGATCACGGCCAGCATGATCCGCAGCATCCGGGGCGGCGCGGCGGCCTGGGCGGCGGTCAGTCCCGGGGGCACGACGACCGGGAAGAGGCTGCCGCCGAAAGCCGCGAAGAGAAACGCCAGCATGACCGCGCAGTACACCAGCGGCCGGCGGTCCCAGCCCTTGCCGAGGGCCCGGAAATACAGGGCGGAATTCAGCACCGCCGCGACAATGAGCAAAATAAAGCCCGGGGAAAGCCCGCCCTGCCCCGGCCGGCCGACCAGATGGCCGAGGTCGCCAAAAAGGGCGATGTACCCGATGACGAGCACCAGCATGGCCACGGCGGCCGAGCCGTAGCGCACCCCCCACATCCTGGCGGCGTCGCGCAGTTCGCCGTCGGTTTTAAACACCAGCCAGGCCGCGCCAAACATGGCGTAGAGGCAAAGCAGGGCGACGGCCACAAGCACGGTGAACGGCGAAAACCAGTCGTAGGGGCCGCCGGCGTAGGCGAGGCCGTCAAAGTGCATGCCCTGGAGGATGCCGCCGAGCAGGAACCCGTGGGCCAGGGCGACGGCCACGCTGCCCCAGCCGAACAGCAACGTCCAGGGCCGCTTGTTGTCGGCCTCGGCCCGGTATTCCAGGCCGATGCCCCGGGCCATCAGGGCGAAAAGCAGCAAACCGGCCGGCAGATAGAGCGCAGCCAGCACCGTGCCGTAGACCAGCGGAAAGGCCCCGAAGAGCACGCCGCCGAGAATGACGAGCCAGGTCTGGTTGGCGTGCCAGACGCCTTCGATGCTTTCGGCCATCAGGCCGCGCCGCTCCTCGTCGGGTTCCGCCAGACACAGGATGCCGACGCCGAGGTCGAAGCCGTCGGTGAAAATGTAGAGCCACAGCAGCAGGGCCAGGACCCAGTACCAGACTTCGGCGATGCCCATTTGTCCGTCCATGTCAGCCGCCTTTTTCCTTGGAACCAACGGTTCCGTGCAACCCGCGCCCGTTCACGCCAGGCCGCAACCGGCCCTCGCAGCACACCCAACCGCCTCGCGCCTGCCCCCCTTCTCCCGTCGAGGGGTCCGGGGGGATCATCCCCCCGGCCGCCGCAGACCTCTTCCTTCTTCCGGCCGCCGCAGGCATCCTCTCTTCCAAATCCTCCCCTCCCCGCTAGCCGCGCGCGTGGCGGGCGGGGGGGAGTCCGGCCATGTCCGGCCCTTTTTTGAGCAGCTTGCCCATGAAATAGACAAAGGCCAGGGACAAGGCGGCGTAGGCCACGACGAAACCGGCCAGGGAGAAGGCCACGTGGCCGGCGGCCAGGGCGGAATGGCCGTCCCGGGTGCGGATCAGGCCGTAGGCCAGCCAGGGCTGCCGCCCCACCTCCCGGGTGATCCAGCCCATGAGCACGGCCACGTAGGCCCCGCCGGCCATGGCCGCCCAGGCCAGATAGAGCAGTCTGTTGCCCGGGGCGCGCTCAGGCGTCAGCCGGCCCCGCCGCCATTCCAGCAGGGTCCAGGCGGCCACGCCGATCATGGCGAAACCGATGCCGACCATGAGGCGGAAGGAGTAAAACGGCAGCACGATGGGCGGCCGGTCCTCCCTGGGGAACTCCTTGAGGCCTTTGACGATGCCGGTCGGGTTGTGGGTGATGAGCAGGCTCAGGCCGTAGGGGATCTGGATTTCAAAGGAGTTGCGTTCGTTTTCCGGGTCGGGCCAGGCGAGCATGTTCCAGGGCGCGCCTTCGCCGGGCTTGTTGGTCTCCCAGTGGGACTCGATGGCCGCCACCTTGGCCGGCTGGAGACGGCCGATTTCCTGGCCGTTCCTGTCGCCGATAAAGGCCTGGACCGGGGTGACGACCAGGGCGGCGACGGCGGCGAACTTGAAGGACTTCAGAAAGAAATCGACGTGCCTGCCCAGGAAGAGGTGGATGCCGGACACCGCGCCGACAACGAACAGGCTCACCTGCAGGCAGGCCACGTACATGTGGGCAAAGGCCAGGGGGAAATCCGGCGAGAAGACGGCGGCAAGGTAGTCGTCCACCACGAAAATGCCGTTTTCGATGTGCCCGCCGCTTGGCGTCTGCATCCAGGAATTGGCGGCCAGAATCCAGAAGGCCGAGAGCGACGCGGCAAAGGCCACCATGAGGGTGGCGAAAAAGTGCATCCTGGGGCTGACCCGTTTCCAGCCAAAGAGCATGATGTAGAGGAAGGCGGATTCCAGCATGAAGGCCATGGCGCCTTCAAAGCCGAGGATCTGGCCGAAGAAGTTGCCGGTGACGGCGGAAAACGGCCCCCAGTTGGCGCCGAACTGGAATTCCAGCGGGATGCCCGACACCACGCCCACGGCAAAGTTGACGGCAAAAAGCCCGGACCAGAAACGGAATTGGCGGTAGTAGGCCGGATCGTTGGTTCTCAGCCACAGCCACTCCACAAAGACCAGATAGAGGCCAAGGCCGATGGTCAGGGTCGGAAAGGTGATGTGAAAGGCCGTGGTGAAGGCGAACTGCAACCGGGACAGAAACAGGGCATCGGTGAACAGGTCCATGGCGGCTCCCTGCCGGCCTCGTCAGGGGCGGGCGGTTTTGACGGCGACGCCGAGAATGTACAGGCGCGATTCATGGAACCCCGGCAGCAACGACAGGCCTTCCCCGGCCAGGGCGTCCCGGAACTCGGGGCCGTGGAAACGGTTTTCCCGGGGATGGGCCAGCATGACGCGGAACAGGGGATTGGCATAGAGCGGCGGATAGATCTCCTCGAAGTAGAACACGCCGCCGGGACGCAGCACCCGGGCCGCCTCGGCCACGCCGGCGCGCCAGTCGGGCAGGTGGTGGATGATGCCGAAATTGACCACCGCGTCAAACGCGGCGTCGCCGTAGGGCAGGCGCTCGGCATCGCCCAGGACGAACAGGGAATTGTTGCCGGGCGGCCCCTTGCGCCGGCCGGCGGCCACCTTGATCATGGCCGGGTCCACGTCCAGGCCGTGGTACAGGCCCGGGGCAAAGGCCCGGGAGAAGATGCCCGCCCCGCCGCCGTCGCCGCAGCCGATCTCCAGCACCTTCGCCCCGGGACGCATGGGATGGGCGGCGCGGAAAAACGACACCTCGCGCCACTGGGCGATCTTGCGCACAAGGCTGCGGCAATACAGGCGTTCCGGCCAGTTGACTTCCATGGTCCCCCCGAAAACGAAGCGGTCAGTCTTCCATGTTGCACCAGACAGGCGGGGGGAATGTCAAGGGAAATCTCGTTTTAAGGCTGCGGCTTGCGTCCGGTGAAAATCCTGGCCAGCCCGAAGGTCAGGTCGGCGACGCGGCAGTCGGCGAAGCCCGCCTCGGCCATGTGGGACAAAAAGGCCGCATCGGACGGAAAGGCGTCCACAGACTCGACCAGATAGCTGTAGGCATAGTCCGTGCGCGACAGAAAGTTGCCGACCGGCGGCAGGATGCGGTCGAAATAGAAGCGGTACAGCGCCGCCCCAAGGCCGTTTCGGGGAATGCCGAATTCCATGACGTGCATCTGCCCGCCCGGAACCAGCACCCGGAAAAACTCGGCCATGACCGCCACCCGCTCGGCAATGTTGCGGATGCCAAAGGCCATGGTCACGGCCGCGACGCTGGCGTCGGCCAGGGGCACGGCCCGGCAGTCGGCCACGCCCGGATGGTAGCCGGACACGCCGCGTTTCTTGATTTTGCCGGCGGCCACGGCCAGCATGGCCGGGGAGAAGTCGAGGCCGACCACCCGCAAATCCGGCCGGCGGCGGCGGATGGCCAGCGCCACCTCGCCCGTGCCCGTAGCCGCGTCGAGAACGATGCCCGAGCGCGGCGCAAGCATGTCCACCAGCCGCCTGCGCCACCAGATGTCCACGCCAAGGGACAGGGCGCTGTTTTGAAAGTCGTAGGAAAAGGCGATGTCCTCGAACATCCGCCGCACCTTGACGTCGCGCATGCCGGCCTCCCGGATCAGCCGGCCTTGGCGGCCGGCTCGACCAGCCGCAATCTTTGCCACGCCCCGGCCCGGTAGCGCAACCACAGCACCACCGCCAGCAGGGCGGCGTAGCCAAGAAAAATGGCCCACAGGCCGAAAAGCCCGATGCCCAGCCAGTTAACGGCCGCAACCGACGGGACGATCAGGCCGGCAAAGGCCACCGCGCCGACCGCCAGCATGAGGAACCGGGTGTCGCCGGCCCCGCGCAGCACGCCAAAGGCCGTATGCAGCACGACATCGCAGACGCCCAGACAGGCGGCAAAAGCAAACAGCGGCCGGCACAGGGCAACGGCGGCGGCAAAATCGACGTCCGCCTCGCGCGGCCGGAACAGTTCGGCCAGCATATCCGGGACGCCAAGAAAAATCGCCACCATGACGGCCATGTAGCCGGCCATCAGGTGCATGGCGCTGCCGGCGGCCCGTCTGGCCTCCTGGGGCCGGCCCGCGCCCATGGACTGCCCCACCACCACCGCCAGCCCCGACGACAGGCCCAAAAGCGGCATGAAGGCCGGCATGTTGGCCGCAAACACGATGCTCGTGGCCGTCAGCTCGGCCTTGCCCAGCCGCCCGGCCAGGGCGATAAAGACCGTCACCGCCAGCACGTCCAGGAAGATCTGGGCCCCGCCGGGCATGCCCAGGCGCACCAGTCCGTTGAAGGTGGCCCCGTCGAACCGCCAGGACCGGCGCACGCCGAAACGCCGCTCGTTGTCGCGGGTGAAAATGAGCACCGCATACGTCGCGGCCATGGCCGCCCAGGCCGTGACCGTGGCCAGGGCCGAACCGGCCGTGCCCAGGGCCGGCAGGCCCAGGCGGCCGAAGATCAGCACGTAATTGAGGGGAATATTGAGCAGTGCGCCGCCGAAGTTGACCAGCATGACGGCCCGGGTCAGCCCCCGGCCGCTGAAAAAGGCGGCCAGCGAGGCCTCCAGCACCATGAGCCCGGCCCCGAACATCAGGACTTGATAGTAAACGATTTCCAGACGACGCACTTCGGACGGGTGGTCCATGAAGGCAAAGATCGGCCCGGCGGCCAGGGCCAGCAGGCACAGCGGCAGGAAGGACAGCCCGGCGAAATGGATGCCCTGCCACAACACGGAGCCGATGGCTCCGGGACGTCCGGCGCCGACGTTCTGGGCGATGAGCACCCCGGCATACCCGACCGTGCCGAGGAAAAAGGCGGTCAGCAGGAAGAAGGTCACGCCGGCCGGCATGGACGCAGCCAGGGCGTCCTGGGAATACCAGCCGAGAAACAGCCGGTCGGTCAGGTGCATGGCGGTCAACGACCCCATGCCCGCCAGAAGCGGCAATCCAACACGCAACACATGGGCGTAGCCGCCCTGGCCCTGCCACCTTTTCATAGAACAATCCCGTCGGCCCGCCAGGCAGGCCGGTTTTGGACAGCCCGAAAAAACAAGGGCGTCCGAGGAATGCAGGTGTTTGTCAGAGTTCCCGGGCGACGTCAAGCCGGTCCGGCGTCTTTTTGCCGAACAATCTGCCGTCCTGCAGGCTGTTTGCCGACAGATGCCCGCAATGAGGCTTCCCTGCCCGCTGGTCCGGGGGATCGGCGGAAATGCTCCCCCCCGGCAGGACCCGGCGCGACGCGCCGGGTCCTGCCGGCGCTCACCGCCCGGGCTACTCCACGTTGCCGGGAAGGGCGGCGGCTGCGCCGGTGGCGCTGAGCAGCCGGGCGTCCGTTTCCGGCCCGGGGGCTGGTCCGGCTTTGGCCAGCATGGCCTCGTGGTCGCGCAGCACCGAGGCCAGGACCGGAATGGACAGCTTGTGGGCGGCAATGCGGGGAATGGCGATTTCCCGGGTTTCGGCCGAAACCGGGTGAAAGCCGGTCACAAAGAGGCACTCGAACCCGGCCTCGCGCAGCAGCCGCGTGTACGCCTCGCTCACCCGGCCGTAGGGATAGGCGAAATATTTGGTCTCGCGGCCGACCACCTCTTTGAAGCGTTCGCGGCTTTTGCGAATGTCCTCCCGGGCCAGGGATTCGTTGCCGGCGAGCTTGGGCGAATGGCTCCAGGAATGGTCGGCAAAGGTGGCCTTGGGATAGGTCTTGAGCACGTCGATGTCGGCCTGGGACAGCGTGGCCGAGCACCCGGGATTGGCCACGTAGGCCATGGGCAGAAAGAGCGTGAACGGCAGATCGCGCTTTTTGAGGACCTCGTAGGCCTTCATGACCGTGGCCCAGCCGTCGTCGATGGCGAGGACCACGGCCTTGTCCGGAAGCGGACGTCTGGCGGCAAGCGCCTGGATCACGTCGTCGAGGGGAACGATTCTGTGCCCGGTCTGCTCCAGATAATCGAGCTGGGCCGCAAACGCCGCCATGGAAATGGACATGGAGGAATTCACGCCGAAGCTGTGGTAGACGAGGATGGTCGCGGCGCAAAGCGGCGTGGCCGCAATCCCCCAAAACAAGCATACTCCTGCCGCCATGGCGGCAACAGAAAGCCTTCCGGCGCGCATGGGCCCCCCGATGCGGCGACTCCCCGGACAATGGTCCCTGCGGCCCTACGCCGGGGGACGCGCCAGGGCGTCGCGTTAGGGTTTGAGCGTACCAGATGCGGCGGCTTCGCGTAAGCGTCCGGCCGCATCCATGATCGTATTCACGTACACCTGGCTGTGATTGTAGGCGTAAAACACCTTGCGCATGGCTTCCTCGGACATGGATGCTTTCCAGCCCATGGCCCGCAGAATGTTGCCAAGGCTCATCAGCGCGTCCCCGGCGTCAAACAGGTCCGCCTTGCCGTCGCCGTTGCCGTCCACGGCATACTTGAGGGCATTGGACGGCATGAACTGGCAGATGCCGATGGCCCCGTAGATGGACCCGGGGATGGACAGGGGGTCCATGCCCTGGGCATCGGCGTAGCGCAGCAGGGCCTTGAGTTCGCCGTAGGCCCACTCGCCCTTTTCCAGGGCCTTCTTCTCCAGCCATGCCTGCCGGTCCGGAGCGGGTTTTTCGTAGGCAAAGGCCGGGGCGATGCGGGACAGGTCCTCGCCGGCCACCAGACTCGACAGGTTGACCAGGGCCACCTCGTCGCCGAGATAGCGTCCCACCCGTGTTTCCACGGCCAACAGCGCCACCAGATATTCCTCGGGCACGCCGTAGCGCTCCCGCACCCGGGCCAGGGTCTGGCGGTTGACGGCGTAGAACTCCCGGGCCTCGGCCAGACGCTCCGGGGAAAGCACCACCTCGTGGACTTCCTGGACGGGAAAATCGGGGAAAACGATGTCCGCCGGGGCGCGCTGGGGATTGCGGGCCAGTTCGTCCAGCAGAACGGTGGTGGCCTGGGGATTGGCGGTCAGGCCCACCGCTGTCTGGTAGCTGCGGATGGACCATTTGGTCATGCGGTCGAGCCGGCCGTCGCCGGGCCCGGCATACCAGCCCAGGGCGGCAAGCCGGGCCTGGATGTCGGACACCAGCTTCAAGCCGAACTTGCGCATGTACAGCGCCGTCAGCTTGTCGGCCATGGCCTTGTCGGAAAAGACCATCTCGGCCCGGGAATAGAGCCGGCGCAGCTTCTGTTCGGCAAAGCCGTCGGCCGCCAGCCGGCGCAGCACCGGCTCGAAGGCCGGGTCCACGGTGGAGGCGGCCAGCGCGCCGCCAATGCCGGCGGCCAGGGCCGCCACGGCCAGGACATACACGATCCAGCGCGCCATGCGCCGGGCCAAGCGATCATGGGACATAGAGCCCGCCTTGCCGTCCTTAGGCCGCCCGGGCACGGGCCAGAGCCGGCCACGCCCGGGAAAGAACCGCCACAACGGCCAATGAAAACGCCAGACGCCCGACAAACGTGCCCCAGAGACTCGCGCCGATCAGATACATCAGCAGCGTGTCCTCAATGAGCGCGTGGGACAGGCTCATGAGGCTTATGGCCGAAAACACGTCGCGCCGCTCGACCCGGCCCTTTTGCACGTCGTGCAGGATGAGCCCGCCGCCGTAGGCCAGCCCCATGACCAGCCCGATGACGGTGATGGTGGCCGCCGCGCCGCCGATGCCCATAAGCCGCAAAAACGGCATCAGGGCGACTTCGAACAGCCGCGTCACGCCCAGGCTGTCGAGCAGGCGCATGAGCCCGACCAGGGCGGCGATGACGCCGTAGATCATGCCCAGATTTTTGAGCTCCGACAGCGCCCAGACGCCCAGCCCGGCATCCCCGGCCGGCGGCGTGAACAGCAGCGGGGCCGGATTCGTGAACACGCCGAGCGCCGAGAACACGCCGTGCAGCAGCGCCCCGCAGGCCAGTCCGCCGGCCAGCCGCAGCACGGCCTGCCCCCAGAAGCCCACGCCGCACCGCTTGGCAATGGCCCCTTCCACGAAAATATTGTGGGCAATGAGCATCATGGTGGCGATGACCGTGGCCTGGGCCACGGTGAGCGGCGAAGTGGCCGGGGCCAGGGCGGCATGGACGGCCAGGGCGGCGTACAGGTTGTTGGCAATGGCCGTGGCCCAGGTCAGGCCGCATTCCGGCGGCAGGCCGACCAGCCCCATCAGCGGGGCCAGGGGCTTGGCCAGATAGGCGATCCAGCCGAGTTCCTTGAGAATTTTGACGCCGATCAGAATCGGCACCATGACTTTGAACAGATCCAGGCAGATTCGGGCGGCATCGAGCATCACGGTCGATGCTGCGCGCGGCAGGGCGGAAAAAGCAGGTCGCATGGCGGTTTTTCGGGGGCCGGGGATGGCTAGGGCAGCACCTTGCCGCATCGGCTCATGGCGGCATAGCCCGTGAAGGCGGCATCGGTCATGATGCCGGACCCGACGTAGACGTTGCGCCAGTCCTCGGCGGACAGGGAAGCGCCTTCCATGGCCGAGAGCAACTGGATATCGTAAACCATGACGGTCAGGTATTGGCGGGCGGGATCGCTTCCGGCCCTGGCCTGGGCCAGGGCGGATTCGGTGGTGGCGGCGGCCGACCATCTGCCGGCCCAGGAGGCGACGTAGACGGTCCGGGCGTAGCGGACGTAGTCGCCCTGGCCTTCGGGTTTGGCGGCCCTGGCCTTGGCCGTGGCCACGGCAGTGCGCACCTGCCCCACATTGTCGGCGGTCAGTTCCATGGCGGCCGGTCCGTTGGCGGTCCTGGGGGTTTTGTCGGCAACCAGGGCGCAGCCGCCAAGCAGCATGGTCAGGATCATCATTGTCAGCAGGGTCTTCGCCGCCATGGTCGCCTCCGGGACATTCCGCCTGGGCCTGTCGGCCCGACCGGGCGCGACAAAACCATTTTCCGGGCCGTTTGTCCATGGCGGCGGGGCTGTCCGGGCCGGCCCCGCCGTTTTTTTCCCTCGCTATTTCGACAAGGTGTCGAAGGCGTCGAGAGCCCGGGAGGAATAGACAAGGGCCGCGCCGGCGTTGAGGCCTATGGCCACGCCCAGGGCTTCGACCAGTTCCTGGCGGGTGGCCCCGGCGGCCACGGCGGCTTTGGCGTGGACGCCTATGCAGGTGTCGCAGCGGGTGGTGCAGGCCACGGCGAGGCTGATCAGTTCGCGGGTTTTGGCATCGAGAGCGCCATGGGCGGCCCCGGCTTCGTCGAGGTTTTTGATGCCGGCCATGATTTTGGGGTTGCCCTTGGCCAGTTCCCCGATGCTTTTCATGGCGTCCCCAAGCAGTTCCTGCCAATTGACGAGCATGCCGGTCTCCTTGTTCGGTTTGGCCGCGCGCGGGCGGCGGTTTCCGGGAACACGGACCCCGCCGCTCCCGGATGCTCCGTGCTGTCGCATATCGGCGTCAGGGTCAAGGCGGCAGGCTATTGCGCGCCGCAGCGGGCCAGGACTTTTTCGACGTAGGCCCTGGTTTCGGGGATGTCGGGGATCTCTCCGCCCTTTTTGACGCGGCCGGGGCCGGCGTTATAGGCGGCCAGGGCGAGGCGCGTGTCGCCGTAGGCGTCGAGCAGGCCGCGCATGTAGCGTATGCCGGCCTCGAGGTTGTTTGCGCCGTCGAAGGCGTCGGCCAGTCCCAGGTCGCGGCCGGTGCCGGGCATGATCTGCATGAGTCCGGCCGCGCCTTTGGGGGACACGGCGGCCACGTCGAAGCCGGATTCCACTTCGACCATGGCCCGCACGAGGCCGGGGTCCACGCCGTGGCGGCGGCAGTAGTAGCGTATGAAGGGCGCGATTTTGCCGCGGTCGGTGTCGGCGGGCAGGCGCATGTAGTCGACGGGCCGGTATTCCTGGCCGAGTTTGCGATTGCTCAGGTGGAGGGTGCCTTTGGCGTCGCGGTACTGGTAGATGGTTTCGGCGGCGGGCCGGGCCGGCGGCAGGCAGGCCACGAGCGCTGCGGCCAGCAGGAATTGGCGGTACATGGGGCCAATGTGCGCGGCGGCGGCGGATTTTGCAACCGTCGTCTTTATCGCCGGAAGTCGAGGGAGAAGTCGTGCAGGGCGACGGTCTGGACTTGTTCGCCTGTGCCTTCGGTCCAGCCGAAGCGTATGGCGTCCATGCCGGCATGGTCCGCTGCGGCGAGGCTGGCCGTGTGGTCGATTTTCGGAGCCTCGTCGGTGAAGTCGGCGGCCACGTTGTCGCAGCCTGATTTCCGGGGATCGATCCAGACGCGCACGCGGTAGGAGCCGCCGGCCGATTCGTCCTGGCGGTGCAGTTCGATGCGCATGGCGTGTTCGCGTCCGTCCTCAAGCCAGTTGGGACCGTCGGCCGGTTTGGCCTGCCGGTAGTAGCCGGAGGAATCGGCGGCGGGGTTGTTGCCGGCCCCGTGGACGTTGTCGTCGTAATAGAGCGTATCCGGCGTGCCCCAGTAGACCAGGGCGACGTGGTTGTCGTTGCCGGCGTCGGCGCGCGAGTTGATGCTTTTCGGGGCTCCCTTGGTTTTATTGGGATAGACGTCGATTTCCACGGCGAGTTTCGGGGCTTTTATGCCTTTGCCGGCCGGTCCCGGGCCGGCGTAGCCGAGGTATTCGCCCCGGGAGCCGGAAGCGGGGCCGCCGGCGGCGGTGGCCGGATCGTTTTCGGCCGTGGCCACGGTGAAGGTGAAGCCGTCGGCATGGTCGGTGGAGGTGGCGCTCGTGTCGTATTCGGAAAACGAGAAGACGAAGTAGGCGCGCAGTCCTTTGCCCAGCCGGCAGCGGCCGTTTTCGCACGTGCCCTCCTGGCACTGGCCGTCCGTGCAGACGCCGTGGTCGCCGTTGTACCAGAGCGCGCCGTGGCTGTTGGTCAGGCCGCTGGCGAGCCGCACCCAGCCGCCGGCGTAGCGGTTGACGTTTTCGCTCCACAGGATCAGCCACTCGTCGTCGCGCATGCCGTCCGGGGTCTGGTCCAGGTCTTTGTCGAAGACGATGACGGCGTAGGGGTTGGTGGCGGTCGAACCGGGCGTCGGCGCCAGGAAGTCGGCGATGTCGTTTTCGAAGGTGATGGGGCCTATGCCCGGCTTTCGGGCCGTGAGGAGAAAATTGGCTTCGCCGGGAGCGCCGGCCTGGACGGTGCCCAGGCTTGTCACGGCGTAGTAGCCGTCCTTGTCGGGTCCGGACTGCGTGAGGGTGAAGGTGCCGTTGCCGAGGGCGTAGGCGCCGGTTTTGCCGTTTGACCAGTAGTTGAGCCCGGACAGGGCCAGATAGTAGGCGCACTGTTCATTTGGCGTGGCAAGGTTGGTCAGGGCGGCGCTGGAGGTCAGGGCGGTTATCGTCGCGGCGATGGAAGAAAGGAGGACAAGGCCGGCAATGGCGTAGACGAGGGAAAAGCCGGAGGGCTGCGATTCTCGCAGATGAAACTTCGTTTGCAACAAACGCATCGCGCAATTGGCTCAGTGTAAAATACTATTTTTTAATTTCGCATACTTTTCTCCGAATCTTCTTGTTCTGTAAAGGATTAATCCAACAAGTACTCCTATATAAGCAGACTATTTTAGAACATACCCCGACTTTACGTATACAATAGTTACAGTAGAATCAATTTTGGTTTGACCTGTGATGGATGCATAGGAGCCTATCAATTTAGACTTCTGCGAGAGTTGGAGATCTCCATTCGCAAGGATAGAACCAAACCACATTCCCTCTTGATCAAGCCGGAAATACCTATGAGATTCCGTATAGACATTTGCCGCATACTTACTATCAACATCCGTCATCGGCAAGCATTCGCCACCCGACGTTGTCTTAACGTACACTTTAAACTTTTGTCCGATTACAATATAGTCACTTGCAAAAATATTAATCGCTCCCCCTGACGACAAATCAAGACACAACGAACACTCACTCTCGAATTTCAGCGAATTAAAAAAATAGTCCCCGGATGTAAATGTAACCATAGGATTTTTCGAATCATACCGAACATCACGATATGTTCCAGGATCAATCGACGACGATCTCAAATCATCCCCAGAAGTTGTCGCAAAATCCTTAAGGGATGGCGTCGTCACCGTATAATCACAAGAATCTTCAATAACAGAAGACGAATCAAGAAGCTCGATTGGAGCAGAGCAACCTGTCACGGTTTTATCGGCCAAATGGTATATCTTTCCCTTAATTTCTGCCTTGTCGCATTTTATATCTCCAAGAGAATAGACATCTCCATCTACAACAACCCCAGAAAACAACTTAATATCACCCTTAGCCTTCAGTGGTCCACCATTAATTTTAGCTTTACTGTCCATCTGAACATCCCCACCACTGACGACGCTCCCATTAATAACCACCCCACTTGAAAGCAAAATATTATCGGAACTACTTACTGTACCAGTAAAAACAACACCACTATCGATTTGCAACCTTTTCTTTGAACAAATACTATTACTCGCACTCAAAAATTTAATTCCTTGACTTATTAAAGTTTCTCCGCCACTAATAATCTTAATATCATCGTTAAATGTCACATCTTGATGTATACTAACGCCGTCACTTCCATACAATGACGTATCATTAGTAATAACATCATCTTTGGAAACCTCTAACTTTTTACCATAGCTTGCCAATACAAATTCGCCCATATTAGAGTCCTCGGAGGCTTTCGGAGTAAAATGCCTCACCCCATTTTCCGCTAGTACATAACTCTCCTGCGTAGCACTATTTTGATCAACATACTTTCCAAGAATATAGCCAACAGTATACGAGGTCTCATCCACCTTTGACAACGAGAACTGAAACCACTCATTGCCAGACAACTGAAAAGGGCTACCAAGGGAAGTAAGAAAAGAATCTATGTCGTCATACTTTTGTTCTTTATTAACTTCCTGCGCTTTTAAATACTGCAACCCTGAATACGCTGCATAATATGCCTGACTAAATCTATTCTCATGTAATTCCGTAATTGTACTTGACGGCGTCATCATCGTCACCGCCGTAGCAATAGAGCTCAGGACGACCAAGCCGCCGATGACATATAAAAACGCTATGCCGCGCTGTCCTGGCAATCCTGACAAGCCGGCCAGACCAAGCATCCTTTTCAGAGTATTTACCAATGAATTCTCACCACTTTTTAATCGTCATAGTGTAATCAAATTGCTCCGCCACACCGCCCTTCGACTGCAACACCAGCGTCACCATAATTGTTTGAAGTTCAGCCAAACTGCCCGCAGAAGCTGAAGGCGCATAATCAAAATTCAATTCATTAACATTATCACACAAGACGATATCGTTATACAAGAGGTTCGTGCCAACTTTCTTAAAGACCACACTTTTGGTATCAGACGCGCTTGACGGGAATTGGAGCTTTGCTGCTTCAAAAACAACGCCCGCTCCCGCGTTATCCCCCTGCATCAATTCTATAAAAATCCTGTTCAAGGCAACTTGCGCTTTCTGAGCCAGGACCGTATTTTCCTTGACCAACAAATACTCCTCAGCAGTTCGCGAAAATCCGAGCGTCGTCACGACGGAGATGACACCAAGCAGCACTACCACAAAGACGATCTCAATCAGGGTAAATCCCGGGCATTGCTTCATGGAAATACCAATCAACTCGCTTTTGACAGTAACACTGTCAGTGTCTCGCTCGTCTTTGTACTCTTTATAACGAGTTTTAGCAGCGTTTTTCCGCTTACATCCTTGACGAATGCCTCTGCAGCAGCATCATATTTGACAAATATGCTCGCATCTGTATCGACTGTACAGCCTGTCGGCGGAGACGCTTTCGCTGTCGTCAAAAAATCATCAAGACTTGTCGCCGCCTCGGCTTTGTTGATTAATATTTCCATGCATGATTGCAACGTGATCTCACTTTGCAGATTATCCACAACGTATGCGCTATTAAACACGGAATTCGAGAAAAAAGAACTGCTCATGACAGCCAGGATGCCAAGCAGAACCAGCGTGGCGATGATTTCGATAAGCGTGAATCCACCGGAGGCAACGATCCTGCCTCTCATGGCATAAATCCTGTCTGACGTGTGATGGTAACAGCTATCGGCGTATCGCTGCCCGAAAATGCTACGGTCACGTCGCTGCCGTACAGCGCCGGCCATGTCCCGCCCGGGAGCGAATATTCCTTGCCAGCCGCCGAAACCGGTCGGCCTCGGGAATCAAAATATATCTTCACGTCGTCCGGCATTGTGACCCCGTCCGGCAAGACCCGCGAGGCCCCGGCCGCTCCGGGCAACGCCACTTTGTTTTCAAGCGACGGATTTTTCGTAACAAGCTTGTATTCGGAAGCGGAAATGCTCTCAATGCCCCAGGTGGAGATGTCACCCATGGCCCGGAGCTGGGCATAACGAGCATAGGACTTGAAGATTTCCACCTCGGCCCGCGTGGTTGAATCCATGGCCCCGAAAAGGCCAATACCCGCGACCAGGGAAACAATGCCGAGAATCACCAAAACGGCGACGATCTCGATAAGACTAAAGCCAGCGACGTTGCTACGCGGCATGGAGTTGACCTGTTACATCCCTTCGCCACCTCAGCGAAGCGGTGAATTAAATTCACCGCTTCGCTGGCGATGACAAGTCAACAATTACTTTGCACCCGGATCAGCCACGCTGCAAGTATAGCTACCAGGGTTTCCATCCGTAAATGTAATTGTCGTCTTCCCAGCCGCCAGCGCAGTAAACGTATAATCCGTAATATTTGTCTTTACCACTGCATCTGTGTAAGCAATGGCTTGGGCCTCGGTCTTTGTTTTTCCATTATTCACGATTTCTTCAGAGAACCGCAACACGACATTGGAATTGGCGGCAGCACATGCGGTCATCAATGAATTTGTTCTCGCCTTCTCCTGTAAATCATAGTACTTCGGCACGGCTACGGCGGCCAGAATGCCGAGAATCACCAGGACGGCGATGATTTCGATGAGGGTGAAACCGCGTTGCTCTTTTTTGCTGTCCGCAACCTGAAGTTTGTCCATATTGCCTCCGATAAGGTTTGTATGCGCCGCAATCGGCAGTTTCAACCTAGCATGCGCCGTGCCAACGCCGCCCTGTCGCGACAACCCCGGCATATTCAAGGCAGTTAGGCCTACCCCCGCCAAACCGAGGCTTCCGGCCGGCAGCCGATCCCTCCAAAAAATGATGGACGTTGCCTCACAACGTGGAGCAAAGCCCTATGCCCCGCCCCGCGTCTTGAACACGCCGGGATCGATGCCCAGCTTCTTCACCCGGTGCCACAGGCTGCGCTCCTTGATGCCGAGCAGCACCGCCGCCTTGGACTGCACGCCCTCCGTGCGCGAGAGCGCCGCCTCGATAAGCGACTTTTCGTAGGCCGCCAGACGCCCGTCCAGATCGGCCGGCTGGCCGCCGCCCGGCCCGGCCCCGGGACCGCCGGCCAAACCCGGCAGATGCTCCGGCCCGACGTCGCCGTCGCCGCAAAGGACCGACGCCCGCTCCATCGCGTTTTTGAGCTCCCGCACGTTGCCCGGCCAGTCATGGGCCAGAAGCCGCTGCAAGGCCGCAACCGAAAGCCCGGCCCCGGGACGCCGTTCGTGCAAAAAACGCTCGGCCAGAAGCGGAATGTCCTCGCGGCGCTCCCGAAGCGCCGGAAGCCGGATGGGAAACACATTGATGCGGTGGAAAAGATCCTCGCGAAACTCCCCCCGGCCGATCATGGCCGAAAGATCGCGATGCGTGGCCGCGACGATGCGGACATCCACGGCAAAAGCCCGCCCCCCGCCGACCCGCTCGCACTCCCGCGTCTCCAGAACCCGCAAAATCTTGGCCTGAATCCCCAACGGCATGTCGCCGATCTCGTCAAGAAAAAGCGTCCCCCCCGAGGCCTGCTCGAACTTCCCGATCTTGCGGGCCACAGCCCCGGTAAACGCCCCCTTCTCATGGCCGAAAAGCTCGCTCTCCAGCAGCCCGTCCGGGATGGCCGCGCAGTTGACGGCCACAAAAGGCCCCCGGCTGCGCCCGCTCTTGTCGTGGACGCCCCGGGCCGCAAGCTCCTTGCCCGTGCCCGATTCGCCAAGCAAAAGCACCGTCGCGTCCGAAGCCGCCACCTTGAGCAACTGGGAGAAAAACGCCCGCATCACCCGGCTCTCGCCCGCCATGTTCGGGAAAACCGCCCGGGCGTCCACGGCGCTGAGCACCTCGACCACCTGCTCGAACACGCCCTCCAGATGCCCCAACGCGTCCCCGCCCCGACGCGGCGCGGCCGACGCCTGGGGCAAGACCGCCATGGTGCGCGCGGAATCGAGAAACCGGCGGATGGGGCGGCGCACCCATAAAAGCAGCCCCGTGGCCGCCAGATACACCGTCCCCCCGGACAGCAGGCTCAACACGCCGGCCCGGCGGCGCGTGAACACCTCCGGCCAGAGCGTGTCCGCCGCCAGAAGCGGCAGGGACGCCAGCCCCCCCAGGATAAACGGCACCAGCACCAGAAGGCTTACCTCCACCCACACCCGGCCGGCTTTGTCGGCATGTCGCGGTTGCACCGGCCCCTCACCTATGGGTGGCAAGTTGGGTCATGTCCCACATGGGCATGAAGATCGCCAGGGCGAAAAACCCCACCACAGCCGCCAGTCCGACGATCAGCACCGGCCCCAGCGCATCGGACAGGCGCTTGACCGCATAGGTCACCTCGGCGTCGTAATGCTCGCTGATGGCCGAAAGCATCTCGTCGAGATTGCCCGACTCCTCGCCAACAGCCACCATGGTCACCACCATGGGCGTGAAATACCTGGCCCGCGAAAGCGGCGCAGCCAATCCCTGGCCGGTGCGGATCATGTCCTGGACCCGGCGGAACTCCCGGGCAATGGCCGCGTTGCCGATGGTGCCGACCAGAATGTCGATGGTGGTCAGCACCGGCACGCCGCTGGCCTGCAAAATGGAAAAAATCGAGGCGAAACGCGACATGGCCGCCTTGCGAAACAGCATGCCCAGGACGGGAATGCGCAGAAGAAAGGCATCGCGGGCGATGCGCCCGTTTTCCGTGCGAAACCACAGGTAAAGCCCCAGGACGACGAGGCCCAGCCCGCCGAAGGTCAGGTACCAGTACTGCTGGACGACGACGTTGAGGGCCATGGCCACCTTGGTCGGCCAGGGCAGTTCGATCTTGGCCGAGGCGAAAATCTGGGAAAACGTCGGCACGACAAATGTCAGCAGGAAAAAAAACGCGCCGACCAGGGCAATCACCACGAAAATAGGATACTGCAGGGCGGACTTGATGTCCGTGCGGACCTGATGCTCGTGGGAGGTGATGTAGATGAGGCGCTCAAGCACTGCCGGCAGCGCCCCCGCCGCCTCGCCGGCCCGGACCATGCTGACGTAGAGGTCCGAAAACACGGATTTGTGCTCGGCCAGGGCGTCGGAAACGGACAAGCCCTTTTTCACCGAATCGGCCATGTCCGCGCAGACTTTGCGCAGCTTCGGATTTTCCGACTGCTGCTCAAGCACCTTGAGGATTTCGAGCATGGACAGGCCGGCCGACAGCATGGTCCGAAACTGTTTGGTGAAAAGAATCAATTCCTGGGGGTTGACCCGGGACAGGGCCGCTTCCAGGGCCTGGACGAAACCGCCGGCCGACGCCGTTTCCCCGCGCTGCACCGAGACGGGGATGTAGCCCATGCCCGACAGCCGCAGCTTGGCCGCCTCGGAACTGTCGGCCTCGATCACCCCGGTCACGGTGTTGCCGGCCTCGTTTATGGCCTCGTAGGCATAGTTGGCCACGATCGCATCCTTTTCCCCGGGCGGCGGGCCGGGCCGTCAGGACCGCGCCCCCGGAAAGCCGCGCCGGCATGGCCGGGCACGGGAGAGAGAAGCAGCATACCGCATACGGACGCATGTTGGAAACAAGGCGCTACAGCATGACTGCCGAGGAGGCTTCCTCAAACGTGGTCTTGCCTTCCAGAATCTTCAGTCGCGCATCGTCCTGCAGCAGTTTCAGGCGTCCCGAATCGGCCGCAAACCGGGAGATCTCCCGGGAGGTGGCGCGCCGGGCCACCATTTCCTGGATGTCCTCGTCAATGACCAGGATTTCATACAATCCCAGCCGCCCCTTGAATCCCGTGTCGGCGCACTGGTAGCAGCCCCGGCCGCGCATGAAGACGGCCCCGGCCGCCCCTTCGAGATTCCAGAAACGCAGCACCTCGGGCTTGGGCGCGTAGGCTTCGGCGCAGTTGGGGCAGATGCGCCGCACCAGCCGCTGGGCGATGGACACCACCAGCACCGACGAGACCAGAAACGGCTCGATGCCCATGTCCATAAGGCGCACGATGGCCCCGGCCGCGTCGTTGGTGTGGACGGTGGAAAGCACCTTGTGGCCGGTCAGGGCGGCCTGGGTGGCGATGGCCGCGGTTTCGGCGTCGCGGATCTCGCCGACCAGCACCACGTCCGGGTCCTGGCGCAGGGTGGAACGCAGGGCGCTGGCAAAGGTCATGCCGGCCTTGCGGTTGAGCTGCACCTGCCGGATGCCCTCCATGCGGTATTCGACCGGGTCCTCCAGGGTGACCACGTTGATGTCGGGACGGCTGATCTCGCGCAGCAGGGCGAAAAGCGTGGTGGATTTGCCCGAGCCCGTGGGGCCGGTGGCCAGGAACATGCCGTAGGGCTTTTCCACCACGAGCCGGATCTTGGCCAGATCGTCGGGAGCAAGGCCGAGGTCGTTGAGCAGCAGGCCGCCGCCGCTCATGTCGAGCAGGCGCAGCACCAGATTCTCGCCGTGGATGGTGGGCAGGGTCGAAACGCGGATGTTGATTTCCCGCTGGTCGATGGCCACGGAAAAGCGGCCGTCCTGGGGCACGCGGCTGACGGCGATGTCAAGATTGCCGAGGATTTTGATGCGCGAGACGATGGGCAGGATCATCTGCTTGGGCGGCGACGGCACGGCCTTGAGCCGGCCGTCGATGCGCATGCGGATCTGCACCTGGTCGCGCTCGGGGCTGATGTGCACGTCGCTTGCCCCCTCGCGCACGGCCTGGGAGAGCAGGGAATTGACGAAACGCACCACCGGGGCCTCGCCGGCCATATCCTCGAGCGAACTGGGCTTTATGTCCTCGTTTGCCCGGACGGCCTGCCCTTCCTCGCCGCCGCGCATGGAGTCGATGCTGTCGAGCACGCCCTCCAGGCCAAGGCCCATGCCGTAAATGGCGCTGGTCAGGTAGCCCAGTTCGCGCTCGGTGCAGATGACCGGCTCCACCTCGCAGTTCTTATAGATCTCGATATCCTCGATGGCATTGACGTCGAGAGGGTCGGGCATGGCCACCCGCATGAGATTGCCGTCCTTGGACAACGGCACGAGCTTGGAGCGCAGGGCCATTTCCGGCGGCAACAGCTCCGACAGGCTCGAATCCACCGGGTAGTGCTCGGGGGTGTACTTGGCCAGCCCCATCTGGCGGCTGATAAGATCGACAATGTCGGATTCCTTGACAATGCCGTCGCGCACAAGCTGCTGGCCGAGCTTGAGCCCCCCCCGCTTGCCGGCGGCCAGGGCCTGTCGCAACTGGTCCTCGCCGACGAGTTCCGCCGCCACGAGCATCTCGCCAAGGCGCAAACGTTTCCTGGTCTCCATGAAGGTTCCCTCTGCTCCCTGTCCGTACACAACTGTCGCGGGTCAGGGCCGCGAGGCCACCTGCCGGGCCGCAACCGTCGCGGCAGGCTTGTCGGCCGGCCGCCGGGACGTCCAGGAGGCGGTATCCGTGAAAAAGACCGTGCCGTCCGGGTAGCCGCCGACCACGGCGGCCCGGGAGGCAAGGCCCCGGGCCAGACCGCCCCGGGCCGCCTCGGCCGCCAGGCGGCTGTGGAAAAGATCGGACAGGACCACGTCGAAGCGCAGGCCCGTGGCCGGGTGGTAGCTGCTTAAAACGGCCAGGGACGTCCCGGCCTCGCGGTGTCGGTCGAACAGCTCAAAGGCTTTTTCCAGGCTGTCGGCCTGCCCCAGGCTGACCAGGAAGGCGTTACGGGGCGGAGCGTCGCAGGCAATGGCAGGGAAGGCCAGACGGTCGCCGGCCCGGACCCGGTCGCAGTCCACGCCGGGGTTGGCCCTGACGATCTCGGCCAGCACCCGGGGGCTGCCGGCGCCGTAGAGCCGGGCCGCCTGCCGGGAGACGAGCCAGCCCGGGCGCATGACCGCCTGGCCAAGCTCCCGGGGCGCGTCCGCCCGGCCCGGAGCCCCGGCCACGGCCGGAGTTGCCGGGGCGGCCGGGGTCTCCTGGGCCGAAACGACGATGACCGGCTCCGTGTCCTCTTCCGACTGTCCGGCGGCGGCCAGGGACAAGGCCGCGCCACGATCCGGCGACAGGACGGCGTCCCGGCCCCCCTCCGGACCGGACGACCGGGCGGCGGCCAGCATGCCGGAACCGGGCTGCGGCAGGGGACGCGCCGGCATTCCGGCAGCCGCGGGCGGCGTCACTGGCATCCGGGTTTCATAGGGCGGAACCGAGGCCACCGGCGCGGCAGCGGCTTTTCCGGCCAGAAGATCGCGCCCCCGGGCCAGGGCGTCCCGGGCCGGTCCGGCCAGATCCGGACCGGCCAGCCCAAGGGCCAAAACGCCCGCCAGGGCGCACATCGTTCCGGCAACGGCCGCCGGAACGGACCAGGCGATCCCCGAACGGCGCGTCCGCCGGGCCGGCCGGCGTTCCTGCCGGGCCGCCCGGCCGACCATGGCCCAGCCGATGCGCGCCTTGCCGTAGCCGACGGCCAGCAGCATGGCGTGGTGGCACAGCCGCACGATGCGGCGCGGATAGCCCTTGCCCAGCCGGTGGATGCGGGCCAGGGCGAAGCGGGTGAAAAGCGGCGGCGTCCGGCCGTCCGGGCTGCACAGGGCCAGCCGCGCCTCGATCATGCGCCGGGTCTGCTCCCTGGTCAGCGGGGTCAGCGTGTAGCGGAAATTGATCCGGTCCTCGAAATTGTGCATGGAGGCCAACGTGGCCGCGAACTCGGTCTGGGCGAAAATGACGATTTGCAGCAGCTTTTGGGTGTTTGTTTCAAAGTTGAGCAGCTCGCGCAATATCTCCAGGCAGGGCCGGGTGAGCTTTTGCCCTTCGTCGACGACCAGGGTCACGATGCGTTCCCCCGCGCCGGACACATCGAGCAGGGCCGCCTTCACGGCCTCGCGCAAAAGCCACGTGTCCCGGCCCACGGCCGACACGTCGCGTCCGAACAGGCGCCCCAAAGCCATGAGGAATTCCGCCGGGCTGGGATAATAGGGATCGTCGAGGAAGTGGACCGCCATGTCCCCGTCCCGGCCGAGCAGCCGGATCAGTTCGCGGGCCAGCGTGGTCTTGCCCGTGCCCACCTCGCCAAGCGCCACGTTGAGCCCCCGGCGAAGCCGCACGGCGATCTCCATGTGTTGCAGACACTCCAGGTGGGGTCTGGCCCGATAGAGCATGTCCGGGTCCGGGGAGCTGGAAAACGGCTCCCGCACAAGTCCAAGCGACCGGTAATAGCTCATGGCTGCCTCCTGCATCTGTTTGCCGCCGGGTCCGTCCCGGCTCCGGCGGCCCGACAGGCCGCCCGCACGCGTTCCCCGAACATCCGGGTCAGGGCCGGGGCGCCCCGGCCACAGCCGCCGCAGCGGCCGTCGCCCCGGCCGTCGGCGGCACCTGGGGAATGGGCTTTTCCTTGAGAATAAGCGGTGTTACAAAAATCAGCATCTGTTCGCGGTGGACATCCGAGCTTTTGGATTTGAAGGCCCAGCCCACCCCGGGGATGTCGCGCAAAAACGGCACCCCGGATTCGCCGTCGCTGACCGTGTCGCGGGTCAGGCCGGAGATGACGATGGTGTCCCCGTCCTCGACCACCAGATGCGACTGGGTTTCCCGCTTGTAGATGGGCGGGTTGCCGTCGACCCAGTTGGTCTGGTTGGGGTCCACCTGATCGTCCTTCACCACGATTTTCATGCGCAGGTTGGTGCCGTCCACCACGTGGGGCAGCATTTCCAGCTTGAGGGTGGCGTGGGCGAACTGGACGTTGGTGCCGTTTTGCGAGGTGGACACGTAGGGAATGTCCTTGCCGTTTTCCACAAAGGCCGTCTGGTTCTCCATGGTGGTGATGGTCGGGTTGGCCAGGATCTTGATCTTGCTGTCCTCGGCCAGGGCCGTGAGCTGGGCTTCCAGCACGTTCTCGCCGATCTTGCCAAAAAGGAAGTTGAGGCCCGTGCCGGAAGCGCCAAGGCCGGTGGCCGAGGAGGCCAGGCTGGCCGGGTTGTTGATGGCGAATCCCTGGCCCGAGGCGCCGCCGCCGAAAATCGGCGTCATGGCGTTGGTCAGCGCCGTGCCGCCCGTGACCGTGTTGGAGGCCAGGGTGCCGGTGCTCCCGGAACTGGCCCCGGTGCCCACGGTGGAGTTGGTGGAGCCGGAGGAGCCGGAGGTGGTGGTGGAGGTGATGGTGCCGGCCTGGGCGGGCGAGAGCTGGAAGTTCGAGCCCTTGAGCAGCCCGCCCCACTGCATGCCGAGTTGCTGGGCCGTTTCCATGTCCGTCTGGACGATAAACGCCTTGAGCTTGACCTGGGGCCTGGGCTTGTCCAGTTCCTCGATAAGCGCCACCAGCCGTTCGGCGTCCGCCGGCGGCCCCTGGATGATGATGGAGTTGCTGTGCTGGTCCGGCACCACCGAGCAGTTGAGCTGGCCGGGCTGGCGCTGGCCGGACGGGGCATTGATCTTTATGGCGTCGTCGACGGCGCTTGTCGGCGTGATGTCCCGGGGCGTCTGGCCGGGCAGTTGGGATTGGGGCTGGCGGTTGGCCCCGCCAGCCAGCGCCGCCGACGGCGCGGCCCCGCACATGGCGCTCAACGTCGCGTACATCTTGGACAGTTCGGCGTAATTGATCTCCACCCGGGCCGTCACGTAAGGTTCGAGTTCCCGGGCCTTGGTCTTTTCGGCCAGAAGTTTGTTGCTGGCCTCCTTGAGCTTGTTTTGCTGCTCCACGTCGGCCAGGGTCATGACCCGGATGATGTCGCCGTCCACGGCATAGGACAGCCCGTTGGCCGACAGGAGGCTCTGGAAGGTCTCGTCCCAGGGCGCGTCCGCCACGTTGACGTTGACGCGCAGCGGCTTGTCCTGGCCGCCCCCGGACGAGCCGGGGATGGACGAGGACAGGACCACGTTGACCCCGGCCGCCCGGGCCATGGCCCGCACCACGGACACGAGGTCCGTGTCGTACATGCGCAGCGTCACCCTCTGTCTGGGCAGGGGTCTGGCCGGTTTGGCCGCGGCCGTCTCGCCGCTTTTCCCGGGTGCGATGGTGGCCTTTTGAAACTCCACCTTGCGCGGCCGGGCCGTCGGCGACGTGCCTTCCGAGCGCTGCAACTGGGTGTCCCAGTGTTCGACAAAGGCGTCTTTCTTGGGCTTTTTCACGCAGCCCCCGACCGTCAGCCCCAAAACCAGGGCCAGACACGGCAGGCCGACCATCCACATCCGACCCCGACCCACGGCGCACGTCCTCATATATCCGTCCCCCATCGTGCCCAGGCGGCACGCCGGCGCTTATCGGGCAAACGCATCCAGACCCTCGTAGGGAATCTCGACCCGCTGGCCATTGGCCAGACTTTCCAAAACGAGCAGGTCCGGCGTGACCGAAACGACCTTGTAGCCGCCGCCCTCCAGGGCGTCGCCGGACTGGTATTCAAGCCCGTCCACCACGGCCAGCCGGCCCGAACCCAATTCCACGTAGCCCGTATAGCGGGGCAGGGTCGAAGGCCGGCCGCCCTGGGCCCGGCCTTCCAGCGGCCGGTCATAAAACGCCGCCGTCCGCCACGGCCGGCCAACGGCCGCCAGAAGCGCCGCATCGGCCTTGGAAAGGGCCGCGTCCCGAACGGCCTTGAGCAGGATTTCCGGACGCTGCCCTTCCGGACGCGCCGTTTCGGCCCCCTGCCCTCCCGGCCCGCCCCTGCCTCCGAAAAACAGGCTGCCGAGCCCGACAACGGCAACCAGACCCGTTACGGCCAGGATGATCTTTTCACGCCGCGTCATGAGCCCGCACTCCTTGCCCCTGCCGGTTCATTGCACGGCCAGCCAGCATTTGACGGTGTATTCCCGGGCCTCGCGCCCGGCCATGGTCGTTGCGGACTCGACCGCCGACAGCGGGCCGTACCGCCCGAGATCCAGCAAAAAGTCCCGGAATCCGGCCGCCTCCCCGGTCAGGCCCAGGCGCACGGCCAAAAGCCCGCTGCGGGTGACCGAGGCCGGGTCCGGCGACACGGCCGTCACCCGCAGGCCGTGCGGCGCGGCCATCTCGTCGAAAATCACGGTCAGCCGGCCGATCTCGGCCAGGGCCAGCCGTTCCCCGCCCCGGGGCTCGACCTCGGGCGGCAGGGGGGCCTGGGCGTCCCTGAGCGCCCTGGCCACGGGCGCCAACTGGCGACGCATCTCCACGGAGGCGGCCAGTTCCGCCACCTGCCGCCGCAGGGCCTCCACAGCCCGGTACTGCGGAAAAAGAAACACGGCCGAATACCCCAGGGCCAAGGCCGCGCCCACCGCCAGGAAGGCCAGGGTGCGCGCGGGCAACAGTCGGCGGATATCGGCGGGAGCCATGGTCATTGCTCCGAAAGGCCCAGGGCCACGACGAACCGCAGGCCCGCCGCACCGCCCTCCAGGGCCACGATTTCATTTTTTTTCACCGACACGTCCTCGAACAGCGGCGACCCTTCCAGCGCCACCACGTAACTGGCCAGCATGGATTCGAGCAGCCGGACGTCCCCGGTGACCATGCCGTCGACGACCAGCCGGGCGGCAACGGCCGGGACGGGCGTTTTCCCGGCTGCGGCCCTGGCCGGCTGCCGGGAAACGGCCTTGTCGGGTTCGGGGTTGTGCGGCCCGCCGTATTCCACGGTCATGGAGCCGACGCCGACGCCATCAGGCGCCAGGGCCAGGGCCTCGCCCCAGATGCCGGCGGTGCGGCGGTTTTTGAGGTAGCGCACAAGCTTGGTGCGCCGCGCCCGCAGTTCGGCCGTCATTCGCTCCAGCACGGCCGGATCGGTGGCCGCGTCCAGGGAGGCGATCTCCCGGGCAAGGCCGGCCCGGCGCGCCTCCAGGGTCCGGCGCTCGGAAACGGCGAAAAACGTCAGCACGGCCAGGGTCGCCAGCACGGCCGCCAGGACGATCAGGGTCCACTGTTCGAGCAGCCGCGACATCCGGGCCGCGGCCTTTTCCCGGTAGGTGAAAAACACGCTTGGCGTACTGGCCGCATCGGCCAGGGCCAGCCCCAGGGCCTGGGTGTAGACCGGCAGGGGCGCCCCGGGGTCCAGCCCGGCCTCCTGCCCGTTCAGACGGCCGGCCAGAGGATCGAGGGGCTGGCAGGGCAGGCCCAGTTCCCCGGCGATGTAGTCGACGAACAGCCGGCTGCCGCCCAACTCCCCGGAAATGGTCAGCCGGGTGACGGGATCGTGGCCAAGGGACTCCCGGTAATGCTTGAGCGTCATTTCCACCTGCCGCACCAGACGCGAGGCCACCGGCTCCAGCATGGCCATGACCTCGCCCGGGCCGACCCCTTCGCCGGGCCGGCAGACGTCGATGCTGTCGCACTCGAAAATGATGGAGCGCAACAACTCCCGGGCCTCGGCCGGGGTGGCGGCCGGCAGTCCCGGTTCGCCGGCCGGGGCCGGTTCGGCCCGGGGCTCGTCCGGAGCCGCTCCGGCCGCCGGGGCCTCAAGCTCCAGCACGAGTCCCGGTCCGCCGGGGCCCATGGCGTCCAGATCGAGCACCGTCTCTTCGGCCGTCTCCAGGGCGGGTTCGGCGGCGGACGGCGGCGGGGCCGCCTCCTGACGGCGCTTCGCCAGGACGTCGAGCACCGCCTGCTCCATGCCGGACATGGAGGTCTTGATGACCCGCATGAACATCAGGTTGCCGTTGCTGAAGATCTCCAGGCGCGACCAGCTCTGCCCCACGTGCAGGTTGGCCACGGCCCCCTCGGCCCCGGGCACGATGCGGCGGCGAATCAGCGTCTGGTGGGCGAACGGTTCAAGGGTCAGTCCGGCCAGGGGAAAGCCGGCCCGGGCAAAGGCCTCGCGGATCACCGCCGACGGGGCGCGCGGCACGGTGTAGACCATGGCCCCGAGCCGGGCGGCCCCTTTCTCGGACAACTCGCCCCGACGCTCGAAGTCGAAAATCACGGACGCCTCGTCAAACCCCAGTTCCTTTTTGGCCGTCCAGAAGACGGCGTTGTCAACCTGCGCGGAGGATACCTTGGGAATGGTGATGAACTGGAGGTTGGCCCGGGACGTCTGGGCCGCCGCCCAGAGACGCGGCGGCGGACCGCCCTGGCACAATCCGGCCAGGGTGTCGCGAAGCAGTTCGACGAAGGCTTCGCCGCCCGGTTCCACGCCCTGGGGCACGGCGGCCACGGCCGCCCCGAGAAGGACAAACCCGGCGTCGCGGCCCGTGATCCTGACGCACACGATCCGGGTCGGGGAGATGTCCACCCCCACATGGACGGATCGGCCAAAGCCCAGGCGGGCGGGACGCCCGGGCTGCGGCGGCCTGACGGAAGGGACGCCGGGTCCGCCTTCCGCCGCCTCCCCGGCTCCGGAAGGCTTGCGGATCAGTTCCAAAAGCCGCTCGTTGGGCGTTGGCTTGTTTTCCCTGACCACTTCTCTTCTCCAATCTGCAAAGATCTGATCCGGACGTCTGCGACGCCCGCCCGCCCAAACGCCAAGGCGACCGCTAAAAGCCGCCAACCCTGGTGATCCGCACCACTTCCTCGCGGCAGATCCGCCAGCCGCGCCCCACCTTGGCCCCGCGAAGCTCCCGGCCCCGGATGAGCTTTCGCACCGTCTGGTCGCTGCACTTGAGCAACCGGGCCACTTCCTGGACCGTATACATTTCCTGCACCTCGTCTGATCCACGCTCCTTCATCCCACATCGCTCCTTATCGATACCTAACGATGCCAACGGTCGAAAAAGGGCAAAAAAAAGACGTCGCCCGGGACCTTCCTCCCGGAACGCGGGAGGCTCGTTTCACTTTCTTGCCTGACATTCGTCCACCGTCTCACTTCGTTATACATCGAACGGCCCTGCCCTCCGCCCGATGTGCCGGGAATCCGCGCTCTTGCGCCCTGTTCCAACTTCCAGGGCACGCACGCACCAACGACACTACAAATCCCGTGCCCGGCGGCCGGACCGCCTCGGGGCGATTCCAATGCCCGCGCCTTCCGTGCTAGGGTGCCCCGTCGCCTTCCCCCGAACCCGAAACTGGTGGACCATGGCCCAGATCGACGCCTTTTTCAAAATGCTCAAGGACACCGGGGCCTCGGACCTGCATCTGGCCAGCGGCGCCCAGCCCATGCTGCGCTTAAACGGCCGGCTGGAGCGCATCAAGTATCAGGTGCTTGGCGAAGAGGAACTCAAGGCCCTGCTCTACGAGATCGCCCCCGAACGGCTCGTCAAGGTCTTCGAGGAAACCGGCGACCTGGATTTCGCCTATGCCGCCCCGGGCCTGGGGCGGTTGCGGGCCAACTATTTCCGCCAGGAACGCGGCGTAGCCGCCGCCTTCCGGGCCATCCCCGAAACCGTGCCCACCCTGGCCGGCCTTGGCCTGCCGCCGCTGCTTGGCGAACTGGCCATGCGCCCCAAGGGCCTCATCCTGGTCACCGGCCCCACCGGTTCGGGCAAATCCACCACCCTGGCCGCCATGGTCCGCCATGCCGCCGAGAATCGGCGCGACCACATCATCACCATCGAAGATCCCATCGAATACCTGCACGCCCCGGCCGGCAGCCTGATCAACCAGCGCGAGGTCGGCCGCGACACCCGCTCCTTTGCCACGGCCCTGCGGGGAGCCTTGCGCGAAGACCCGGACATCGTCCTGGTCGGGGAAATGCGCGACCTGGAAACCATCGAACTGGCCCTGGAAGCGGCCGAAACCGGCCATCTGGTCCTGTCCACCCTGCACACCGTCTCGGCGGCCAAAACCATCGACCGGGTCATCGACGTCTTTCCCGGCGACCGGCAGGCGCAGATCCGCTCGGCCCTGTCCGAATCCCTGTCCGCCGTCATCGCCCAGACGCTGCTTCCCCGGGCCGACCGGCCCGGCCGGGTGGCGGCCCTGGAGCTGCTTCTGGCCACCACGGCCGTGCGCAACCTCATCCGTGAAAACAAGATCTTCCAGATTCCCTCGATGATGGAGACCGGCAGGGCCCACGGCATGCGCACCATGGACGAGTCCCTGCTCGACCTGCTGGCGGCCGGGGCCATCGACGGGCCGGCCGCCCTGCGAAACGCCGCCAACAAATCCCGCTTCGCCGCCCTGGCCCCCCCCGCGCCCGCGACGCCGGGGACCGCCGGACAGGAGGACTGACCCGATGCCGCGCCGCCTGCTCAACGCCCTGACCGGGGCCGCCCTGGCCGCCGCCCCCGGAGCCTCGGACATCCTTTTTGCGGCCTTCGCCCCGCCCGGGGCCCTGGTGGACGGGGCCTTCCGGCCGCTGTCCCTGCCCGGCGCGGCCGGCCGTCTGACCCCGCACCAGACCGAAATCCTGGCCCGGGGCCTTGTCGGCGACGACGCGAGGCTGCTGGCCGACCTGCGCCGGCGCGGCGGCTGCGACGCCAGCTACCGCCATCCGGGCGGGACGCGGCTTCGGGCCAACGTCCACCGGGCCGGCGACAGCCTGGGGCTGGTGCTGCGCCGGCTGCCCGACGCCCCGCCGGTCCTGGACGGGCTCGGCCTGCCGCCGGTCTTTTCGCGCATGGCCGGCCTGTCCGAGGGGCTCGTCCTGGTGGTCGGGGCCACCGGGTCGGGCAAATCCACCACCCTGGCGGCGCTTGCCGCCGCCATCCTGGCCGCCCGGCCGATACACGCGGTGACCCTTGAAGATCCGATCGAATGCCTGCTGCCGCCGGGGCGCGGCGTGGTCAGCCAGCGCGAACTGGGCACGGATTTTCCGGACTTCGCCGAAGGGGTCCGGGCCGCCCTGCGCCAGGCCCCCCACGTCATCCTCGTCGGCGAGGTCCGCGACCGGGAAACCGTGGATGCGGCCCTGGCCGCGGCCGAAACCGGCCATCTGGTGCTGGCCACGTTGCACACCGCCGACTGCGCCGGCGCGGTGGCCCGTTTGCTGGCCTTTTTCGGCCCGGACGAGGAACGGCTGGCCCGAAACCGGCTGGCCGGCTGCCTGCGCCATGTGGCGGCCCAGCGCCTGCTGCCCCGGGTCGGCGGCGGCCGGGCCGTTTCGGTCGAGGTCCTGACCGCCACCCTGCGCGTGCGCGACCGTATCGCCTCGGGCGAGGACAAGACCCTGGGCTTTGCCGACATCATCGAGCAGGGAGCGACAAGCGGCATGATCGGCTTCGACGCGGCCACGGCCGCCCTGTTCGCCGCCGGCCGCGTCACCGAGGAAACGGCCCTGGCCCGGGCCTCGGACCGGGCGGCCCTGGCCCGGGCCCTGGACGCCGTCAAGGCCGGGCGCGGCCAGCCCGTGACCAGCATCACCGGCCTTGCCCTGGAGCAGCCATGAGCACGATCATCGCCAACTGTCCCTGCGGCGGCCACACCGTGGCCCTGCCCCCGGACAAACCGCCCGTGGGCGGCCGGGCCGCGTTCACCTGCCCGGCCTGCGGCATCCGCCGCACCTTCATGCGCACCCGGGGCGGCGTGGTCTTCGACGCCCCCGGGCCGGCCGCCCCGCGTCCGGCCCGGCCGGCCAAGGCGTCGCCGGCCGCTTTGGACCTGCCCGCCGCCGACGCCCCGGCCGCAGCCGCCGCAGCCGTTGAACTTCCTCCCGAAGGGCCGGCCGTCGCAACCGCCCCGGAGCCGGCGGCCCAGCCCCGGCCCGAACCGGCGCCAAGCCTCGTGCCGCCCGGGCTCAAGGTGGCCCTGGCCGCCGTGGCCGACGCCGGCTGGCGGGCCGGCCTGGCCGAAGCCCTGCCCGAGACCCGCTGGTTCGTGCTGGAAGCCGTTGATCCGGCCCGGACGGTGGTCGATTTCCGGGCCCATGGGCCGCGGCTGGCCCTTGTCGACAACGGACCGGCCGGCACGGCCCTGGCGGCCGAGATCGCCGCCCTGCCGGGCCGGGCCAGGGAGGGGCTCGTGCTGCTGGCCGTGGGCGAAACCGCCGAGGCCGACCCCCTGGCCGCCTTTGCCGCCAGCGCCGATGCAGTCCTCGACGTCCGGTGCGCCGAAGGGATCGCCGAACGCATCCGGGCGGCCATGGACCGGGCGGCAAGACTGCCGTCGCTCTTTACGGCCCCGTAGTTACGCCCATGGACCGCATCACGGCCCTGCTTGTGCATCCCGATCCGGCGGTACGCACGGCGCTTCGCGGCGAACTGTCCCGGGTCGACTTCATCCGGGTGCTGGGCGAGGCGGCCGACGCCTACGAGGCCTCGGAGCTGTTGCGCGCCATTCCCTACGGCCTGCTTTTTTGCGGGGTGGAGCTCGGGGGGGAGCTGGGCGGCTTCGATCTGGCCGAGGCGCTGATCGCGGCCAAACGCCGGCCCGGACTGGTCTTCATCGCTGCCGACGAGTCCCGGGCCTTCCGGGCCTTCGAGCTCGGGGCGGCGGATTATCTGCTGTGGCCGTTTACGCCCCAGCGGTTCGCCCAGACCGTGGAGCGGCTTTCCCGCTACCGGCCGGCCTTTCGCGAGGCCCCGCCGGCCGAATGGCGGGCCGGCGGCGCGGCCCCGGACGAGGAAGGCGACGGCGAAAGCGAGGAGACCGTGCGCCTGCCCCTGGAAGGGGACGAGGAGGACCGCTTCCTGTCCGCCCTGCGCCAGGCCTGGGACCTCGGCCACGAACGGCCGGTGGACATCGAGAAGCTGCCCATCACCCTGGACGGGCGCACCATTTTGCTGCCCTACACCCAGATTCTGTTTATCGAGGCGTATGAGGACTATTCCTTCGTGCACACGGCGGCCCAGAAGCTCCTCACCAACTATCGCCTGAAGAATCTGGAAGAACGCCTGCGGCCCCACCGGTTTTTCCGGGTGCACCGCAAGTATCTGGTCAACCTCGACCAGGTGACGGAAATCGCCACGCTGCCCGGCGGCAACTTCATGCTGCGCACTGCCGGCAAAACCCGCATCGAGTTGCCCATCGGCCGTCGCCGCATCGGGGAGCTCAAGCAGATACTCGGATTGTAACGGGGCCCGCCCCGCCAAGGAGGATACGGATGGCACCGACCGGAACGCTGGATGCCCTGCTCGTCGAGGAACGGGTGTTTCGGCCGGCCCCGGCCACGGTCATCGGGGCCAACGTCAAGCCGCAGGAACTGGCCGAGGCCTACCGGCAGGCCGGGACGGACCATCTGGCCTTTTGGGAAAAGGCGGCGCTGGAACTCGAGTGGCATCGCAAGTGGGACGCCGTGCTCGACGACTCCCGCGCGCCCTTTTACCGCTGGTTTCCCGGGGCGCGGGGCAACATCGTGCACAACGCCCTGGACCGGCACGTGCATACCTGGACCAAGAACAAGCTGGCGCTCATCTGGGAGGGCGAAGCCGGGGACTGCCGCAAATTCACCTATTTCGAGCTGTATCGCGAGGTCAACCGGCTGGCCGGGGCGCTGCGGGGTCTGGGCGTCGGCAAGGGCGACCGGGTCTGCCTGTACATGCCGCCCATTCCGGAGACGGTGGTGGCCATGCTGGCGGCGGCCAAGATCGGGGCGGTGCATGTCTTCGTCTTTGCCGGCTATTCGGCCAAGTTCCTGCGCGAGCGCATCAATGAATCCCGGGCCAGGGTGCTGGTCACGGCCGACGGGTTCTACCGGGGCGGCCGGCTGATCAATCTCAAGACCTTGGTGGACGAGGCCCTGGCCGAGGTGCGGGGCGATGCGGCCGAGACCGTGGTGGTGGTGCGGCGCACAGGCGACGACATCGACATGCAGGAGCCGCGCGACCTGTACTACCACGATCTGCTGCGCCAGGAGCCGTCCGAGGCGGCGACGGAAGTCATGGACGCCTCCGACCCGCTCTTCTGGCTGCCGACCTCCGGCGCCACCGGACGGCCCAAGGCCGTGGTCCACAGCCACGGCGGCTACATGGTCGGGGCCCACCACACCTTCCGCACGGTGTTCGACATCAAGCCCACGGACATCCATTTCTGCACGGCCGACCCGGGCTGGGTGACCGGCCACACCTACGGCGTCTACGGCCCGCTTCTGACCGGGGCCACGGTCATCCTCTACGAGGGCCATCCCCTCTACCCGCAGGCCGACCGCCTGCCGTCGATCATCGAACGCTACGGGGCCACGATCTTCTACGCCACGCCGACGCTTATCCGCATGCTCATGCGCTACGGCCCGGCCTATCCCAAAAAGCGCGATCTCTCGACCCTGCGCCTGCTCGGCAGCGTGGGCGAACCGCTGGGGCCCGAAGCCTGGATGTGGTTTTACAAGCACTTCGGCCGCTCCAACTGTCCCGTGCTCGACACGTGGTGGCAGACGGAAACCGGCATGGCCATGATTTCGCCCATGCCGGTCTCGCTGCTCAAGCCCGGTTCCGTGGGCCGCCCCCTGCCCGGGGTGGCCGCCGACGTGGTGGACGGCCAGGGCCAGCCCGTGCCGCCCGGGCAGGGGGGATTTCTGGTCATCAAAAAGCCCTGGCCGGCGATGCTCGCCACCCTGGCCGGCGACGACGCCGGCTATGCGGCCGCGTACTGGGAAAGGATTCCGGGCGTCTATTTTGCCGGCGACGTGGCCCGGCGCGACGAGGACGGCTATTTCTGGATTCAGGGCCGGGCGGACGAGGTGCTCAACATTGCCGGGCACCGCATCGGCACGGCCGAGGTGGAGGCGGCGCTGTGCGCGCACCGGTTCGTGTCCGAGGCGGCGGTGATCGGGCTGCCGGACAAGATCAAGGGCGAGGTGGCCAAGGCCTTTGTGGTGGCGGATGCGCTCTGGCAGGGGGCGTTTGCCGATGCCGACGCCTTTTCGGCCGAACTGCGGGCCCACGTGCGCCGCGAACTCGGGGCCATTGTGGTGGTCAAGGAAGTGGAGCTGCGCGAACGCCTGCCCCGCACCCGCAGCGGCAAGATCCTGCGCCGGCAGCTCAAGGCCGAGGAACTCGGAGAGGCGTTGCGCGGCGAGGCCGGGGTGGAGGAGTAGGGCGGATCAACAAACTACAAACCGCACAGTTCCCCGTCCAACCCAGGCCCGGCGCATTCCCGGGCGCAGCGCACGTCCACCACGCACGGCCCGTCGCCGCCAAGGGCCTCGGCCAGGGCCGGCGGCAACTCGTCCGGCGTCTCCACGCGTATCCCCCGCGCCCCGAGGCTCCGGCCAAAGGCGGCAAAATCATAGCCCCCAAACCCGGCCAGCGCCGCCGCCCCGGCCCGGACCTCGCCAAAGGCCGCGTTGTTGACCACCACATAGGCAATGGACAGGCCATGGCGCGCCGCTGTCGCCACCTCCGTGCCGTGGGCCAGCATGCCGCCGTCGCCGACGACGCAGGCCACCGCCCGGTCGTCCAGGGCCGCCTTGACCCCGATGGCTGCGCCAATGGCCCAGCCGCGGAGGGCCGACCCGATGGCCGCAAAATAGGTGCGCGGCCCGTAGGCTTTGAAATAATGGGTGAAAAATGCCCGGTGCGATCCGCAGTCGACCACCACGGCCCCGTCCCGGGGCAAGGCCCGGCGCAGATCCGCCGCCACCCGGGCCGGATGCGGCGGCGCGTCCGGCCCGGCCGCCCCGCCGACCTCGGCCAACGCCGGCCCGGCCTCCCGGATGGAGCGCAGCCAGGCCGAGCGCGCCTCGTTGCCGGACCGAAACCGCATGATCCGGGCCGAACCGCCCTCCATCATGTGGGCCAGCGCCGTCCGGCAATCGCCGACAATCGGCACGTCGGCCGGGTAGCGCCGGCCAATGGCCGCCGGGTCGGCGTCCACATGCACCAGCGTCCGGCCGGCCGGCATCTCCAGATCCCCGAACAACGCCCCGGTCCGGGAAAGCCCGCTGCCAAGGACGATCAGCACCTCCACCTGCCCGCGAAGAAGCGTTTCAGCGGCGAGGCGATGCCCGGCCGGTCCGAAAACCCCCAGCGAGAGCCGGTGGTCCTCCGGGAAAACCCCTTTGCCCCGAAGCGTCGTGGCCACCGGAATCTCGAACTGTTCGGCAAAGGCGGCCAGCGCCTCCGAAGCCCCGGACCGGGCAACGCCCGCCCCGGCCAGAATCGCCGCCCGCCACGGAGCCGCGCCGCCGCCCTCGGGCACCAGCCGCCGCCACAGCCGATCCACCGCCCCGCCGTCCACAAACCGGGGCCGGCAGGCTGCTTCGTCCAAAGGCCGCCACACCCCGGCAACCTCCGCCTGCTGCACGCCAAGCGGCAGCCGGACATGGGCCGGAGCCCGGACGCCGGCCAGCATCGCCGTCAGGCCGGCGCGCAGCCGTCCCGGAAGCAGCCGGGGGTGGGAAACATCCAGGGAAATCTTCGTCAGCGGGGACAGCCGGCCGGCAACGCCGCAGGGCGTACCCGAAGCGGCATCGAAACCGTCGTCGCCGTCCGCCGGGGACGACTCCCGGCCGGTGATGCACAGGACCGGCGAGGCATCGGCCCCGGCGGCGGCAATGCCGGCCGCCAGTTCGGCGCAGCCGGCGTCGCAGGCGGCAATGCACGCCCCGAACCGGCCGGTAGCCCGGGCATAGCCGTCGGCCATGCAGACCGCGCCCCCGGCATGGGCCGCGACAATGGGGCGCACAGCCGGATCGGCTGCAAGATCAGGCAGAAACGGGGCGATCGGACCGCCCGGAACCACAAAGACGTGGGCCAGGCCTTCGGCGGCCAGCATGGATAAAACATAAGCACTCCCGCGCATTCCCTTCCCCCGCGTTGCCGTTTCGCCGATGCGCCATGATGCGCCCGGCTCCGGACAACGTCAAGAATGGCAGGCCGCGGCCGGGAGGCGCCCCCCGGCCGCCGGAGGCGATATTGCAGAATCGGTCAGGACGCCGGCTCGCGGCGCGTGGAACGGCTGCGATAGCCGGGCGACTTTTCGATCAGATCGGTCAAAAGCAGCACCATGGTCAGATCCCGCTTGTTGTCCGGAGTCATGGCCGTCAGGACATAATCCTTCAGCGACGCGCCGGCGCCGATCAGCTCCCGGGGTTCGCCCTGCCTGGAATTCTGCACGGACTCCAGAAACGTCAGGAGCAGATAGGGCCAGACATCGTCATAGTAGAGATGGTAGTCGAGAATCTCCTTGATCTTCAATACGGCATGCACAATATTATCGAGTTGGCGATAATCCCTTGTCCACAAATCGCTGTCCGTAAAATGGGGCGGCTTCGGGGAGAGGTTCGTCGCCGTCGTCTCCCGCTGCGGCCTACGCGCCTGCCGGGGCGCTTCAAAGGGCAGTATCCTGGCCATAAGCCTCCTCCTGGGGGAGGCAGCCGGGCGGTCCGTTCGCCGGGAAACCGGCTGCCTGCCATCCTTTTCGGCCGGTTCCAGGATTCCTTTAGTATTTGACGCCATAGTTTTGACAAATTACATCTCCCTAAACACATTGAAAAAATCAATTTCCCCCAAGGCCATCGCCCGGGTATGGAGGGAGGGTTCCATACCCTGTCGTTTGGAGGAAGCCATGAGTGATGCGGCCCATAAGGCCATGTGGGAGAAGCTCGACCTCGACATCGAGGCCCACGACGGTCTGCTGGCGGTTTTGGGGAAATTTTACGGCGATATTTACCTGTCCCAGGAAGGACGGCTCAAGGGCGCGGAGTACCTCGATTTCGTCCTGTCCGAGGTGCACGGCCTGCGCATCAGGGAAATCCAGGACGCCAAGGCGGCCGGGAAAAAGGTGGTGGGCGCCTTCTGCGTGTTCGTGCCCGAAGAGCTGACCCTGGCGGCCGGGGCCATCCAGGTGGGGCTGTGCGCCGGGGCCAGGGCCGGCGCACAACAGGCCGAAACCCTTCTGCCGCGCGGCGCCTGCGACCTCATCAAATCCTTTGTCGGGTTCAAGCTGGCCCGGCTTTGCCCGTACACGGAGTCCTGCGACCTCGTGGTCGGCGAGACGACCTGCGACGGCAAGAAAAAAGCCTATGAGGCCTTTGGCGAACACGTCAACATGCACGTGATGGAAGTGCCGCAGTGCAAGGCCCCGTGCGACCGGACGCTGTTTCGCAGCGAGCTTGTCCGCTACAAGGACGCCCTGGAGGCCCTGACCGGCAACGCGATCACGGCCGGGGCCCTGGCCGAAGCCACCCGCCTGGTCAATGCCAGACGCCGGGCGCTCCAGCGGCTGGCCGCCCTGCGCGCCGCCGACCCGGCCCCCATTTCCGGCCGCGACGCCCTGCTCGTCAACCAGATCAGCTTTTACGACGATCCGGTGCGCTTCACGGCCAAAATCAACGAACTGTGCGACGAGATCGAGGCCCGGACGGCGGCGAAGGAAGGCGTGGCCCCGGCCGGCACGCCCCGGCTGCTTCTGGCCGGCTGTCCCATGGCCGTGCCCAACTGGAAGCTGCCCTATCTGATCGAAAGCTCGGGCGCGGTCATCGTCGGCGAGGAATCCTGCATCGGCGAGCGCAACACCCGCGACCTGACCGACGAGACGCCGGCCGGCATCGACGCCATGCTCGACGCCCTGGCCGACCGCTACATGAAGATCGACTGCGCCTGCTTCACACCCAATACCGAGCGGCTTACGCATATCGCGGCCATGGCCCAAACGCTGCGGGCCGACGGCGTGATCCATTACGGCCTGCTTTTTTGCCAGCCCTATGCCCACGAGGCCCTCAAGGTCGGCAAGGCCATGGCCGCGGCCGGGGTGCCCTGCCTCTCCGTCGAGACGGACTACGGCATGGAGGACGCGGGCCAGCTCAAGACCCGGGTCGAGGCCTTTGTGGAGACCTTGCGGTGACGCAATACGCGGGCCTGGACATCGGCTCGCGCAGCATCGAACTGGTGGTGCGGCGCAGCGGCGGGACAGTGGCGGCCCGCCGCCTGCCCACCACCTTCGATCCGCTGGCCCAGTTGCGGGCGCTTTTCCCCGACGGCGCGCCGGACCGGCTGGCCGTGACGGGCTATGGCCGCGAACTGGCCCGGGAGCTCTTCCCCCAGGCCCGGACCATCACCGAGATCAAGGCCCACGCATTGGGCGCGGCCTCGATTTTTCCCCAGGCCCGGACGCTGCTCGACATCGGCGGCCAGGACACCAAGGCCATCGCGCTTTTGCCGGGCGGCCGGGTCGGCCGGTTCGAGATGAACGACCGCTGCGCCGCCGGCACGGGCAAATTCCTGGAATATACCGCCAACGCCTTCGGCATCCCCATCGAGGACTTCGGCCGGCTGGCCCTGGCCGGAACCCATGCGCCGCGCATGAGCTCCATGTGCACGGTCTTTGCCGAAACCGAGGCCACCACCCTGGCCGCCCGGGGCGTGCCCCCGGCCGACATCGCCCTCGGCCTGCACCAGACCGTCGTGTCGCGCACCGTCTCCATGCTGGCCCGGGTGGGGCTGGCCGCGCCCCTGGCCTTTGTCGGCGGCGTGGCCAGGAATCCCTGCGTCGTGCGCCTGCTGGGCGAAGCCCTGGGGCTTGTCCCGCTGGTTCCCGACGCGCCGGACATGACCGGGGCCCTGGGGGCCGCCCTGTGGGTCGAGGCCGAAGGGGCCTGAGGCGGCCTTTGCCGGCTGCTGGCAGGTGACGCCCCGGCCCGTCTGTCCCGGTCATGCCGCGCCATCCGGGCGCGGCATGACGGTCGACGTTTCTTCCCAATAATTTCCTTTTTGAAACAATTAGCTCTCTTTTGTTAATAAATTCACTAAAAAAGATTTCTATTAAAAATTATTTACTTTTTGTAACTTGTTTAGACGGCGGGCCGGCAGTATCCCGGGGTCGCAACATCTTCCGGAAGAGCCGCCGGAAGACTACAATGCGTCGAAAGCGATCCGAACGGAGCCGCGCTGATTGGAGGAAGGATCATGAAAAAGCTTGGATGTCTTGCCCTGGCGGCAAGCATGGTGCTGGGCGCCCTGGGCGTCGCCAACGCCGCCACCGAAGTCAAGATGACCGGTGACGCCCGTGTGTATGGCAACTTCTTTGCAAATCGCAACTTCACCGGCTGGAACAAGGCCGGCACGAAGACCGAAGACAACTTCGAGATCTGGGAACGCTTTCGCCTGCGTTCCGATTTCGTGGCCAACGAGGCCGTGAAGTTCCGTCTGGGCATCAAGGTGGAAGACACCTGGGGCCACGGCACCTTCACCGCCGCCAACCCGGACGTCGCTGTCCAGGTCGACCTGGCCTACCTGCAGTTCAAGGTTCCCGGCTGCGACAATATCGAAGTGACGGCCGGTCTGCAGGACGTCAACCTGCCGCAAAGCGGCATGTTCTACAACAGCGTGGTGTGGAGCGACAAGATGGCCGCCCTGACCATCTCCGCCCCGCTGATCGACAACACGCTGTCCGTGCTGGCCGGTTTCGGCCGCCTGATCGACACCAACCGCACCTACGACACGACCACGACCCAGCAGGCCGACGAGCTCGACGCCTATTTCCTGGCTCTGCCCGTCACCCTGGAAGGCTTCAAGGCCACGCCGTGGGGCATGGTCGCCATAGCCGGCCAGAACGCCAACTACAGCCACAAGGACACCACCGACGTCGCCGAGTGGGGCAACAACTTCGCCAACACCCTGCTCTCCGCCGCCAGCGCCGCCAACGTCACCAGCGCCACCGGAACCGGCCGCTGGAAGAACGACCAGAACGCCTACTTCTGGGTCGGCAGCGCTTTCGAAGTGACCGCCCTTGATCCGATCCGCTTCTACGCCGACGTGATCTACGGGTCCGGGGCCGGCAACGACCACAAGTCGGCCCGCCGCGAAGGCTGGATGGTCGACGCCGGCGTGGAATACACCGGCCTCGACATGGTCACCCCGCAGGTGTTCGCCTTCTGGTCCACCGGCGAGGACAAGTCCACCCGCAACGGCTCCGAACGCATGCCCTACATGCGTTCGTACTGGGGTCCGGGCAACAGCTTCCTGTTCGACAACAGCCAGGAACTCGGCAAGGGTTCCAACATGTACGTGAGCCCCGTGGGCAACTACGGCATCGGCGCGTCGCTCAACAACATGTCGTTTCTCGACAAGCTGACCCACCGCCTGACCTTCGTGTACCTGCGCGGCAACAACTCCGCCCGGGCCATCCGCGAATCCAGGCTCTCCTACAACAGCACCTACTTCTCCATGGGCCACGACCTGACCACCAACGAATCCCTCATGGGCCTGAACTTCGACACGAAGTACATGATCTATGAGAATCTGGCCGCCGTCCTCGAGACCGGCTGGGCGCACGGCGAATTCCAGTCGAGCGTCTGGGGCCACCGCCTGACCCACGAGGCCAGCGAGCACGACAACAACGCCTGGAAGGTCGCCTTCGGCCTGACGTACAAGTTCTAAAGCCGGCTGGACCGCATCGACGCGCAAGGGGCCTTCGGGCCCCTTTTTTTGTGCCTTCGCCAGGAGTTGCGCGCCGCGACAGACAGTTGACGGCAACGGAAGAGGATTGCACACTGGCCGAAACGTCCGCGTTGCGTCGGGCGATCACGCCCCCCTATTCCAGAAGGATGGAGTCCCCATGACCAAGAAAATCGTTCTCCCCAAGTACGCGCCCGCCCCCATCGGCCCCTACTCTCCCGGCGTGTGGGCCGGGGACCTGCTGTTCGTCTCCGGCCAGACCCCCACCGACCCGGCCACCGGCAACATCGTTTCCGGATCGGTGGCCGAGCAGACCCACCAGACCATCAAAAACGTCCGCAGCGTGCTGGAAGCGGCCGGCCTGACCCTGGACAACGTGGTCAAGGCCACGGTGTTCATTAAAAACATGGACGACTTCACCGCCATCAACAAGGTCTACGCCACCTATTTCCTGCCCCCCTTCCCGGCCCGTTCCTGCGTCGAAGTGGCCAGACTCCCCCGGGACGTGCTGGTGGAACTGGAGGTGGTGGCCTCGCGGTAGCCCCTTGCGGCGCGGGTTTTCCGGGGGAAGGCCGATCCCGCAAACGGCCTTCCCCCCAAGCGTCAGGGGACAAACCCGCCGGCCGCTTCGCCCCGGCCGGCCCGCCGCGCCCGGCCGGCAGACGACGCCCTGTGCGCCGCCTTGACTTTACGGCCCTGCCCGTGGATTTTACATGTCCTGAATCACGCGGGGAGGTTTGATGGAAAACGCAAAGGATGCCGCACCGGAATCGGGCGGCAAAAGGTTTCGTGCGGCCCGGATCTTTTCCGTGCCCGATGACGTGAAATTTCTGGACACGCTGGAACTGACCCGGTTGTCCGAGGCCTTCTCCGCCTGGACCGACCGGGCCGGACGGCCGGACGTGGCGGTGTCGCGAAACCGCGTGCGCCTGATTTATCTGACGCTGCGCCACACCGGGGCCCGGCTGGGCGAGGTGCTGGCCCTAAACGACCGGGCCGACATCAATCTCGACAGCCTGTCGGTGATGCTTGGCGGCGGCGACGCCGAGGGGCGCGAGGTGCAGATCCCGGCGGAACTCGGCGAGGCCCTTGCCGCCGTGTTCGACGATCCGGCCTACGCCTCCCTGCGCGGCGGGCTGTTCAAACTCGATCAGGGCCACGTGCGCCGCAAATTCTACGAGCGCGCCGAGGAATGCGGCTTTACCAAGGAACTGGTCAACCCGAGCACCATCCGCCGCTCCCGGGCGGTGGAGCTTTTGCGCGACGACGTGCCCCTGCCTGTGGTCCAGCGCATCCTCGGCCACTCCACGGCCGATCTCACCGCCGCCTTCCTGCACCTGCCCGAAGACCAGCGGCGCAAGGTGGAACGGCAGGTGCTCACCCGCGAAACCCGCCGCACCAGCGCCCGAAACGCCTTCTTCGGCCGGGTGGCCCAGGTGGTCAAAGGCGACATCCAGTCCCTCGTCGTGGTGGAGAGCCTGGGCGGCCACGCCGTCACCTCGATCATCACCAACGAAAGCCTGCGCAACCTCGGCGTCACCGAAGGCAGCTTCGTCACGGCCGAGATCAAGGCCCCGTGGGTGGTGCTCGAGGTTTGCGCCGAAATGCCCAAGGCCACCACCACAAACCGTTTCCTTGGCGAGGTGGAGCTGGTACGCTTTGGCGAACTGACCTCGGAAGTCATCGTGGCCCTGTCCGACGCCACCCGGCTTTGCGCGCTCGTCACCACCAAAAGCGCCCGGGAGCTGCAACTGGCCGAGGGGCAAAGCGTGTGGGCCATGTTCAACGCCTTTGCCGTGGTCCTGCACGTGGAATGATGCGCCGCGACCCGGCCCCGGCCCGGCTGGCGCGACCCGGCCCGCGACACGCGGCGCCGGCCGAATCGGAACGGAAGAGCGGAGGGCGGCATGAAAACAAGCATCGTGTGCCTGGACGGTTCCCAACCCTCGTTTCGGGCCTTGAAACGGGCCCTTGACGACGCGGCCTGCAGCAAGGCCGACATCCTGGCCGTCACCGTCGTCGAGGCCCTGGCCTTTTTCGACTGCGACGCCAAGGACTGCGAAACCACGTTCAAGACCATCCTGCGCGAGCCCAAAAAAATCCTGGCCGAGGCGGAGCAACTGGCCGAAGAGCAGGGCCAGGCCATCCGCACCCGCCTGGAGCCGGGACGGCCGGCCGAGACCGTGGCCCGCATCGCCCGCGAGGAAGATGCCGACGTCGTCTACCTCGGCAGCCGGGGCAAGGACGACGTGGAAAACCTGCTGCTTGGCAGCGTGTCCCTGCGGCTGGTCCAGATCGCGCCGTGCACCGTGGTGGTGGTGCGCTAGACCGCCCCGGCCCGCGCCCCCTGGCCGTCCCCGGCCTCCGTGCCCGGCCGCCGCAGGACACGGCAGCAGGCGACTGCGGCAGGACGGGCCGACGGCCTTTTGCCGATATGCCGACGTTTTCCCGAAATGCCCCGCTGAAAAGACCGGCCATGGGCCTTCGCCCGCCCCTCCTGGAAGGAGGGGCGGTTCCCCTGCCCCCGGCCGGATCCCGTTCGCTATCGCCGCCAGCCCGGCCGGACAGCCCCGGCGGGACGGCTTTGGCGCGCCTTCGCCGGCCGCCCGGCCGACTCCTGGCATTGCCCTTGCTTTCCCGCCGGACGACGCCATGCGCGTCAGGGAGGAAAGGCCATGCGCACCATCACGCGCGCCGTAATCGTTGCCTCGCTTTTGTGCCTTGGCTGGGTTGCCGACGCCTGGTCCGACTACGCCTACTATGACGCCAACGGCCAGCCCTGGGTCGTCCGGGAAGCCCCGGACAGCCGCTATGACGACGAAGAGGCCTGGGCCGAGGCCGTGGTCGAAACCACGCCGGTCCCGCCGCCACCGCCCGCCATTGCGGCCCCCCCGGCCGCTCCCGTCCCCTACCGCTACTCCTGGGTCGCGCCGGCCTATTGATCCGGCCCGGCCGCTCCCTGCCGACACGCGTAGCGCCCGCCCCGGCTTCGGCCGGGGCGGGGGGGACGCGGCCAAAAGGCACGCGGGGCGGCGGAACCCGGCCCGCACGCCCCAGGGGGCCTCGGATGTCTCGTACCGCGGTGCGGGGCGCCTTCCTCGTCCCC